>Ga0315907_10004163_pt1 | contig 16424 bp, 21 predicted proteins | sample LakEriMetagenome_3_FD_203525 | JGI IMG/M metagenome (GOLD analysis project Ga0315907, IMG submission 203525) | Freshwater fungal communities from buoy surface, Lake Erie, Ohio, United States - Buoy 12 MA123 | ecosystem: Environmental > Aquatic > Freshwater > Lake > Lake biofilm | place: USA... | reverse complement strand
TCTGACCGGGCGCAACAATGCGCCGTGGTGGGATGCCGCCGAAGCGGCCTCCCGCGAGCTCGGTGTTTCCGTCGTGGTGCACAGCATCGGTGGCGATGGCATTCATGATCCGTACGGTGACTGGCAGCGGGTACGCGAGGTCGGCGACGAGGGATGCGTGCTGGTGCGTCCTGACCGCCACGTTGGATGGCGATCCGTGTCGGCGCAGCACGACCCAACGGATGAATTGCTGCGCGTCATGCGCGCGATCCTTTCCCGATAGAGCGTGGCGTGCCGCGTCGGATGGCAGACTCTGAAACATGACTGACTCGGCGCCGGTGAGAGTCGCGGGGATCTTTTCGATTGCCTCGGGCCTGGTGCACGGTGTCGCCGTCGGACTGCACACCGACCACCCTGGCGCGGCGCGCACGTTTGCGGTACTCGCAGTGGTTCAGGTGGCCGCAGGACTCGCTTCGATGTTCGTCGAGGACGGTCGCCTTCGCGGCGTCGTTGCAGTCGTGAACGTGGTTTCGGTGATCGGCTGGGTCGTTGCGAAGACCTCGGGCATCGGCTTCATCGACGGGTTGGGCGAATCAGAAGCCGTGCAGGCGACTGATTTGCTGTGCGCGATCCTGGCTGCTCTTGCGATTCTGTTCGCCGTCGCACCGGGCATGTCGACGAAGTTGAGCCTTGAGCGGCTGTCGGCCACGGCCCTCGCTGTGATTCTGGCGGTGCCCGCAATGGTGACCGCATCGAGCCACGACCATGGCACCTCGACGACCGACTGGCCACGGCCGTACTTCCCCGGCATCGGTATCGACATCGAAGGTGTCGACGGCGTGAGCAAAGAGCAAGAAGGCCGCGCACGGCAGTTGGTGCTCGACACCCAGCGCGACCTCATGCGGTGGAGCGACCACCGCGTCGCCGAGGAGGAAGGGTGGATCTCGATCGGCGACGAGGAAACGGGTTACGAGCACTTCGTCAATCCGATGAAGATCATCGACGGGAAGTTTCTCGACTCTTCGAGTCCCGAGTCGATCGTCTACAAGGTGTACGGCGAGACGCGGATTCTCGTGTCGGCGATGTACATGGCGAACCTCGGTACCGCGATAGACGGTCCGGAACTCACCGACTACGCAGGGCCCCTGATGCAGTGGCACATTCACGACAACCTGTGCTGGAAGCTCGGCGATGGAATGCTTCCCGTGATCACCGGCATCACCGACGGCAACGACAAATGTCCGACGGGTTCACGTCGAGCCAACGTGCAGATTCCGATGGTGCACGTGTGGGTTGTCCCTCATCCGTGCGGGCCCTTCGCTGCGGTCGAGGGACTCGCTGAAGGCCAGGCCGCGGTACCGACAAAAGAGCGCGTCGACATTTGCGGCTCGCACTCGCACTGAGGCGCCGTCGAACTACGAAGCGACGACCTCGGAAACCTGAATCTGGGCTTCGATGTTCGTGTAGTTCGGCAGGTCGGCCATCAACTCTCCGGTGACGGGCAGGCCCATGCATTGCTGGAAGCGCTCGGCCGACTCGAAGAAGAAGTGGACGGCCGCTTCGAAGGGTCCGTCGACACCTTTGTCGATCTCGGTTCGGGCGGGCTTCCAGCCGTTGACGGCCATCGGAACGTGTTTGGTGCGGTAGTACTCGTGGTCGAACGTGGCGCCTTCGGACTTGGGATACAGAACGCTGACTCGGATCATGTCGGCAACCTACTACCATCCGAAACATGATCAGTCAGGGCCCCATCGAAGACCGTTTGGCAATCCGCGAGCTCGTCGAGTCGTACAACGACGCCGTCATGCGCTTCGACGGCGAGGCGTGGCAGTCGAACTGGACCGATGATGCAACGTGGTCGTTGCCCGGTCGCGAGGTGCAGGGCAAGTCGAACTTCTTCCCGATGTGGCAAGAGTCGATGTCGGCGTTTTCGTTCGTGGGTTTCTTCGCTTCTGCGGGTCCGATCATCGTCACGGGCGACACCGCCAAGGGCACGTGGTACCAACAGGAATTCCTGCACCTCGAAGCCGGCGGCAAGATGAACGTGACCGGCCGCTACGAAGACGAGTACGTGAAGAAGAACGGTCGCTGGTATTTCACCAAGCGCGTGTACTCGATTCTCGACCGTCAGATGCTGGCCTGACGACGGTCGTCATTCGGACTTGACGACAAGACCCGCCGGCTCGTCGTCGAAGGCGAAGTCCTCGGGGTCATCGGCCACCACGTTGTCGCGTCCGGGCCCGCCGTAGATCGCGTCGGTACCCGAACCGCCCGACAACAGGTCATTGCCTACGCCACCGAGAATGACGTCGTCCCCCGTGCTGCCCGAGGCGACGTCGTTGCCGTTCAGACCGAAGATGTAGTCACGACCGTCGCCACCGATCAACGTGTCGGCGCCGTTGTTGCCGTACAGCACGTCGTCACCAGTGTCTCCATCGAGGCGATCATCGCCGCCACGGCCGTCGATTCGGTCGCGACCGTCTCCCCCGTAGATGATGTCGGGTCCGGGCGCACCGCACACGATGTCATTGCCCCCGAGGGCGCGGATCGTGTGCGGGTTCGATCCGACCGCAACGATCACGTCGCTTTCTTCGGTACCGAAGATCGTTCCCGCATTCGAGGCAACCGTCGCGAGACGACCGCCGCAGAAGATCCTCGGCAACTTCGCGGGAGAACCTGCCATCCCGCCGGCCCCCATCAGCAGGGGAACCGGCAGGACGACGAGAAGAAGAAGCGCGAGTTTCTTCACTTCGACCTGAAGGCAAGACCCAGCGGATCCGGATCGAAGACGAGATCGACACCCGGTTCCTCGACGACGGTGTCGTCACCCGTGCCTCCGACGATCAAGTCGACACCCCCGCTGCCTGCGAGCGTGTCGTTGCCGTTCCCACCGAAGATCACGTCGTCACCTGCATCACCGGTCATCGAGTCGTCGCCATTCAGGCCGAAGAGATAGTCGCGACCGTCGCCACCAGACGCAGAGTCGTTGCCGTTGCTGCCGAAGATGACGTCGTCACCGAGGTCACCGTTCAGGATGTCGTTGCCGCCGCGTCCGTCGATCCGATCGTTACCGTGGCCTCCGTAGACGGTGTCGACGGAGTTCGCGCCGCAGATGATGTCGTCGCCGCCGAGGGCCTGGATTGTGTGGTTACCCGAGCCGATGACCACGATCACGTCGTTGAACTCCGTGCCGTAGATCACGGAAGCCGCCGACACGATCGTCGCAGTGCGATTCGCGCACATCGCACCGTTCTTTTTTGCGGCTTGTACTCCACCGACACCGGTGAAGACCGCCGCCAACGAAATTGCTGCTACCGAAAGTTTCCTGAGTCTGTCCATGGGCGCAACGTACGACCGGTCGTGGGCTGCGACGACTGACGGCCGTCACTTTGGCCACGACTGAATGACACGAATCACCGCCGGGCCGACGATGACGATGAACAGCACCGGCAAGACACACACGACCGTGGGGAAAACCATCTTCAGGGACAACTTTGCTGCGTGTTCCTCGACCGCCTGCTGTCGTCGACGACGCGCCGTGCGGCTCTGTTGACGCAAGACCGCCGCGAGGGGTGTCCCGAGGCGCTGGTTCTGCTGCACCGCGGACACGAAAGTGGAAACGAAGTTCGTCGGCGTGCGCGAACGGAACACTTCGAGCGCCTCGAGCCTCGTGGAGCCGAGTTTGATGAGATCGAGCACCCGCAGAAACTCGCGACCGAGGTCGCTGTCGTGGGTCTGCGAATAGAGGTTCATCACCGCCTCGAGGGTGAGACCGGCCTCGACACCCATCACCATTTCTCCGAGCGCGTCGCTGAGTTCGAGGTCGAGTCGCCGCCGCCTCTTCTCTTCGACGGACCGCGCATGGATCAAGGGCAATTGCCAGCCGGCCGCGGTGACCGCGCCGGCGGCGATGACACCCGACGGGTTGGGACGCACGGCGACGAGGCCAAGGCCGACCAGGCCGCAGGCGAAACTGGACGCAACCGATTCGCGGCGCCTGTTGCCCACGACCGCGTGCCTGGCCCGCCGCGAGGTTGCACCGATTCGCGCCGGAACGCGGTATGCGAGCCACACCCACGCCATCGCCGCTGCGACGAGAACGCCGCCGACGACCCTCACAGCGTGATCTCCGGATTCGCAAGCGAATGGAGCCACCTCCAGCCGACCACCGCCAGAACCGCTCCGATACCCACGAGCGAGAGACCGAGCTTTGTCGTGACGAGGGGTGCGGCGTAACCGGGACTGAGGACGGAGATGAGGAGAAGCACGACGGGCGGCATCGCCAGAAGAACGACCGCACTCAATCGTGCATCGGCAGTCACGCTCTTCACGTCGCGGCGCAGCCTGTCCTCTTCTTCGACGGTTTCGATGACCGTCTCCAGGATCTCGATGAGTGATCCGCCGTGACGAGCCTGGAGCGAGAGTGCGGACGCGACAATTCGGAGGTGTCGACTGTCTTCGGTTTCGGCAATCCTCGCCAGCACGTCGCCGATCGGAGTACCCAGTTTCGCCTCGGTCACCACCTCGCGCAGAATGCCGCGCAGCGGCTCGGCGACCGCGTCGGCGACGTCGGCTATCGAAGCGAGGACGTTGCGGCCGATGCGGAGATTCCCGACCACGAGCTGCAGTGCCGGAGCCAGTTGCTCGCTCAACTCGTCGACGCGCGACGTCACAACGCCGTCCTCACACGGCGCAGTTCGAGTCGCCGGGACACGAGACCGGTGGGCACCAACCGCGGTACACCGTCGCCGTTCGTGGGTGCCTCGCGAACGAACAGGTCGGCCGTCGTGACGACGTCGCTCTCCATGCCGGACACCTCGGTGATCGTCGTGACGTACCGTCGACCCCGGGAGTCGCGCGTCAAGTGAACGACGAGGTCGATGGCCGAGGCGATTTGTTCACGCACGGCACGCAACGGCAGGTCGAGGCCGGCAAGAAGGATCATCGTCTCGATGCGCCGCAGCGCATCGCGCGGGGAGTTCGCGTGAACGGTCGAGAGCGAACCTTCGTGGCCGGTGTTCATCGCCTGGAGCATGTCGATGGTCTCTCCCGAGCGCACCTCGCCGACGATGATGCGGTTGGGTCGCATGCGCAGAGAGTTGCGCACGAGTTCACGCACGTTCACCTCACCGGCCCCTTCGGAGTTCCCCGGGCGCGCCTCGAGGCGCACGAGGTTGGGAAGGCGCAAGGTGAGTTCGACGGCGTCTTCGATGGTGACGACCCGCTCGTCACGGTCGATGAACGTCGAGAGGATGTTCAGCACCGTCGTCTTGCCCGTACCCGTACCGCCGCTCACGAGAATGTTCATCCGCGATGCGACCGCATCACCGAGGAACTCGGCGGCTTCAGGGGAAAGGGTGCTCGACGCGACGAGGTCGTCGGAGGTCAGGCCCGCCGAGGTGAACTTCCTGACGGTGACCGCAGGGCCGTCGACGGCAAGCGGCGGCAGAATGACGTTGAGTCGCGAGCCATCGGGAAGCCGCGCGTCGACCATCGGCGACGACTGATCGACACGCCGGCCCGACGAGCGCACCATCCGGTCGATGACCACCAGCAACTGATCCTCCGACTCGAATGACCGGTCGGTGAGTTCGATGACACCGGCTCGTTCGACCCAGATCTCGTCGAAACCGTTCACCATGATTTCCGACACCCCCGGGTCGTCGAGGAGATCCTGCAGCGGACCGAACCCCAGCAGTTCGTTGACGACGGCGCGCCGGAGTGCGTCGCGTTCGTCACCGTCGGGCACGTCGGAGTTGCGAAGCACTTCATCGACTTCGAACGAGACGAGGTGACGCAACTCGTCATCCGCCATCGACGTGCGTTCGGGAATGTCGGCAAGGCGTCGGCGGACTGCATTCGTGACGTCCTGCGACTTCAACTTCCCACCAACCAGACCCGGTTGTTCGCCACGGCAACGAGAACGTCGGCCAACGAATCCTCGGGGACGCCGAGCGACACCAAGGTGTCGTCACCGGGCAGCAGGTCGGCCGGGTCGGGTGCCTCGAGAATGACGGCCCGCGTAGCGACGCGGCGTGGCGCGACGCCATCCGTGTCGTACACGTCGACGATGCGACCGGCCTCGATCAGTGCACCGACCCAGCGCTGCGGGTCGAGTTTCACCGAGATCGCGGAGTAGCCCGTGCCGAGGCTTCGCACGCGGCTCTGCGCGAACGATGTGAGAAGAATCTGCTGTCCGACGACGTGGTCGTAGGCGAGCACTCCGTCGGGGAACGAGTCGAGTGACCCGAGAGCGCCTTCGGCCCTCGCCGATGCCGCAACCATGCGAACCTCGGCACCGTTCCTCACGGCATTCGTCGTCGTTCCGTCGGACAGCGAACGTGTGGCCACGACGACGGGAACCAACTGTTCGTCGGCTTTGTCGTCGCGGGGCACGAGGAAGAAAACGCCGACCAGCGCGATCGAAAAGGCCGCCGCAGCGGGCGCGGCTTTGCGGACGAGGGACCTGTCGATCATGTGCATACTCCGTGGTTGTCGAGGGAGCAGACGCTCCACGAAACGAGGCCGAAGTTCCCTCCGGCGAAACTTGTGGTGCTACCCGACGACGTGCCGCGGGTGAAGGTCACAGTCAGACTGCGCTGTGCGGCGGCACCGGTGAACCGGGCCGCAACGACGACCGCACGCGCAAAGCCGACGATCGTGTGCTCGGTGTTGCTGCCATTCAGCCGTGGGAACCGGTAGATCGGCATCGTGATGGTTTTGCCGACCACGGCGGCCATGTTGAACGAGGTCGACGGCGCCCCCGGGCTTCCGTTCACGATGTCACCCACCGAGACGACACCCGTGTAGCCACCGTCGATCCATGACTGCGTCTCGCTGTTCGAACTGGAACCACCGGTGAAGTCGAGAATCGACCAGTTGCCCGCGACCGCTCCCCCGCACTTCAGGTTGGGCTGTTGGAAGGTGATGGTTGCAGTGCGACCCGTCGGAAAACCGGCCGCGATCCACGACGCGACGTCGGAATTGTCGGCACACAGGGCGAAGGGCCACAGTCCCGTCGCTGTGGACGGCACTCCGATCCGCACCCCGGTCGAAGCCGACACGGCGCTCGTCGAGCGGCCGACAAGGTCGGAGAACATGAGGTCGACGTCTTCCGACGCGGACACCCGCACGACACCCGAGCTTCGGGTTCCGGTGGTCGAGCACGATTGTGAATGCGGCGCGGCGCCATCGCTGCGAAGAAAATCGAGTGCGGCAGTGGTACACGACGAACCACCGTCGGCCCAGTCGCGCGCAGATGCCGCGGCCGCGGCTTCGACGGCGTTCTGCAAGCGCTGTTCGGCAACCCACACACGACCGGCGTCGGCGACGAGCGCAAGCGTCAGCGCCAGCGGCAGAAATGCGACGGCAACGATGATCGCGACGACCCCGCGGTCGTCCCCAGTTGCAGAAGAGAACGAATCAGCGTGGGCAGGCATACGACGACGATGCGTGGAGAGTGACGTTGCGGTCGCCGACGAGCGGCAGCGAAACCGTCTGTTGGACCGTGAGACGCACACGGATGGTGCCGGTTGCGCAATTCTCGAGCAGTTCGCATGTGACCGTGCCGACGTCATTACCGATGAGTTCGGACGTGGCCGCGCCACAGGCGCCGGCAGGGGTCACCGAACCGACACGTGCGGCGTTGCGCGCCGCCGTCTGCAGCTGCAACTGGTCGAGATACACCGCGCCACCGAGAACGATGGTGAACAAGAGGACGATCAAAAGGGGCAGGACGAGTGCGAACTCCACGGCCACTGCCCCCCGATCGTCGGGCCCCCGACGCGACGGACGTACCGCCGCGCCGAGAGCCGAACGACGCGACGTCACGGGAGGATCGAGTCGAAGATCCCGTCGATGCGGCCGCCGAGCGCGGCGGCGGCGACTGCCACCACTGCGACGATGCCGGCGAGCAGCACCCCGTATTCGGCTGCGACACCGCCGTGGTCGTGCGCTTCGCGCACGTCCGCGAGGCGGGTCGTGATGCGAACGATGAATCGCTTCATTCCTGTCTCCTGTCTCGTTGTTGTTCGGGGACCGGTTGGCCCCCACGGGAAGGAAACAAAATGGGATGTCCCGACAGACACCGAAGTCAGCAGCGATGACTGATGTGCACGAACGCGACGACGCGCGTCACGAACTTCTTTCAGTCACCCAAGCGGCGTGTGAATCCGTCGGGAACGACGATGTCGCCGCGGTCGAGTTGGTCGACGTGCGACTTTCCGAGACCGAGCAGGGCGGAGTCGATTCCGCCGCGCAGGATGTCGAGAACGTTTTCGACGCCGGCCTGACCGTTGACCGAGAGCCCCCAGAGATAGGCACGACCGATCATGACGGCCTTCGCACCGAGTGCAAGACACTTCACAACGTCGCTTCCGCGACGCACACCGCCGTCGAGCACGACGTCGACCTGGTGGCCGACCGCATCGGCGATCGCGGGCAGAACCCTGATCGGTGCGGGCGTTCCGTCGAGGTTGTTGCCACCGTGGTTCGACACGGACAAGGCGGTTGCTCCGGCGTCGACAACGCGCTTTGCGTCGTCGACACGACAGACACCTTTCACCATGAAGGGACCGTCCCACTGGGATCGCAGCCATGCGATGTCGTCCCAACCGGGCGGCGGACTTTGCATCCACTCGAAGTACGCACCGAAGAACGTGGGCGGCTTCTCACCCGGCGCAGCCATGTTCGGCGTCGTCAGGTCGGGGAGGCCGAAGGTTTTCGCGTACATCCACAACCACCGGGGACGCGAGAGTCCCTGGGGTGCGAGCTTGATCATCTCTTTCAGGCCGACCTTCTCGGGAATCCACGGGCTTCCCCAGTCACGGCCGTTCGAGAATGTCCAGTCGAGGGTGAGGATGATGCCCCTGGCGCCGGCGGCCTTGGCACGCTCGAGTCGCTGCACCATCGTGTCGCGGCCGCCCGACCAGTACATCTGGAAGAAAACCTGACCGTTCACCGCGGTGACTTCTTCGATTGGCTTGCTGGCGAACGAGCTGAGACCCATCGCGACACCGCGGTTCGCCGCCGCGCGCGCGACCGCCACCTCGCCATCGGGATGGACTGCCTGAACGCCCGTCGGCGAGATGATGACGGGCATCGACATGTTCTGGCCCATCACGGTCACCGACTGGTCGCGGCCGGCATGGAGTCCTGCGATGTGCGGGGCAAAACCGAGTTCGTCGAACGCATTCAGGTTGTCACTGAACGTGAGGCCCTTTTCGGAACCGCCGACGATGGCACCGTAGACGGACTTCGGCAGGCGCTTCTCGGCTCTGCGCTGTGCGACTGCGACGGTTTCGAACCACGGGTTCCCCATGGGTCCACAGCCTACGTTTCAAAGGCGACGGTTCAGAAGTTGTTGTAGGGAGATTCGAACACGGCGGGTTCGACCCAGCGGAAGAGAATGACCGCCGCGGCAATCAGCCCCACCCACGCAAGCGCCGCGCGCAGACGCGGCCTGTCGGCGAGAACGCGCATCATCGATCCAAGCCTTGCAGGAATTCGACGAAGGCGACCGTGACCTCGTAGGCGGCGTACTTCGTGAGATGGGCACGATCCTGGTACTGCAGATCGAGACCCGGCTTCGTCGGGTCGCTGACGACCGGACGAGCATCGAACATGGAAGAACCGGGCACCAGTTGCGTCACACGCTCGAGGTCGATGGCGTCGGCCGGTTCTGCGAAGGATGGGAAGTAGTAGAAGAAGACGTGTTCCACCCCCGCCTCGCGGGCGATCCTCACCATGTCGCGCATGACCGCAATCTCGCCGCTCGCGCGCCGGCTGTCGACGTCGATCTTGATGTAGCGCTTCACTTCCTTCTGCAGGTTGGCGATCTTTCTGTCCGATGGTTTCGGGGTCGCATCGGTGAACGGTGCGGCCGCGACGGGGCCCCAGACCGGCAGCACCGTTCGATCGCAATCCCCCAACGGGTCGATCGACCGTTCGATCTTGCGGAACGCGTTGTCAAAACCGATCTGCAGGTGATCAAAGAAGAACTTCAACGGCGACGGGAAGTACGACCGCGCATACACATCGCCTTGGCCGAGAACGTTGTTGTCGAGAAGAGCCCTGAGATAGCCCGAATAGGCATCGGCGCCGAAGAGTGCGTACGACCTGTTCGTGAGTGAGGCACCGGAACGAGCAGGGGCTGATTCACCACCGGTTCGAGTGATCAGGATCTCGATACCGAGACGCTTCGGAGCACCACGCTCGCGCAGATAAGTACGCAGTGCCATGTTGGCATCGGATTCGGCATTGCCGAGCAGGACGATCTTCTCGGTGCGGTGGTCGGTCGTCGATGACAGGCGAAGGTCGATGATTTGTTCGTCGAAGCCGAACCCGGTTCGGCTAGCACCGATGAGAAGCAGGTCGGCAGGTGGCCTGTTGCTTTCGAAGACGAGTGCCTGGCATCGGTTCACGTATTTCCCCGGCACCCGACCCGCGCGCAGCCAGTTGTAGGACGGTACGACGATCAATGCGAGGGCGACGACCGGAACGACGAGACGCCGGACGATGAATCGTTCAGAACGCATAATTCGCCACATAAGAAAGAAGGACAACGAGGGACAGCGTCGCAACACGATTGGCGACGCGCGCAGCGCGGGAATGCAGGTCGGCGGACTTCGGCGCGAATGCCATCAGCACACCGTGGGCGATGCCCCAGATGATGTACCCGGGTTGAACTTCGTGCCAGAGCCCCATGAACACGAACGCGACGGTGGTCGCAACACGTGCATTCAACCCGCGCAGGTTCAACGGCAGGAAGAAGTACTGCATGACGAAGCGCGCCATCGACATGTGCCAGCGGTTCCAGAAGTCACGGATGTCGACCGCGCGCCACGGTCGGTCGAAGTTCGCAGGGATTCGGAAGCCCGCGAGCGCCGCCCCAGATTCGGCGATCAACGACTGGCCCCAGAACGCGGCGAAGAGGTGTCCGAAGAGGGCGAGCAGCACGAAGGGTGCCGTCCAACGTCCGAGCGCGGAACCGCCCGACTCTTGCGCGAGCCATTCCGACAGCAGCGCGGCGAGCACCCAGCCACCGAAAAACTTGTGGTAGAGAAACTCCGTCGGGCCGACGTCGGGTTCACCGCCGTCCCGTTCGGTCTGATCCCACAACGAAGTACCCGAAAAGACCGGGCCGATGACGATCGCAGGCAGGAACCAACCACCCGCCGTCAGCGAGACCACCCGTTGCGATGCCGTCGTCTCTTTCGCACCCAAGAGCTGCTTCGTCGTCATGAAGACACGTACGACGGCGAACGCCACGCCGGCCGTGACGAAGTTCTGACGCGCGAAGACCTCGTTTGCGAGATCGGTCGCAAAGACGTTCAGCAGCAACACGTAGGGCAGGTACTGCCGAACCGCCGACTTCTTCGGGAGTCGCCGCAATGCGCGTTCGAGAACCAACGCCTCGACAACGGTGACGAGAACGACCCAGAAACCCGCCGGTGCAAGCATCAACATGAAGGCAGCACCGACGAGGGTGATGAACACCAGACGTGCTCGCCGGGGCATGAAGTGCGCAACGGGCAACACGGCGAGAATTGCAACGACGTGCGCGAGGGGTGTCATTGTCCTCAGCCGCCGTTCGCCATCGATGCAAGAACGCGACGGTCGATCTTGCCGTTCTGGTTGGTTGGCATCGCCCCGAGCGAAACCGCCTCGGCGGGCACCATGTAGCCCGGCAGGTCCGACCCGAGCAGTTGCAGATCAATGGGTTCGGCTGCCTCGGATGCGAGGTGGAACATCACGAGCCTCGCCTTGGCACCCTCCCCCGCGACGACGACGGCGACCGTCTTCAACCCGAACGCACGCCGCGCGAGCGTCTCGATTTCGCCCAGTTCGATGCGGTAACCACGGAACTTCACCTGTGAGTCGACACGACCCCGGAAGTAGACGCCTTCGTCGTCGATACGCACCAAGTCACCACTTCGGTACCACCTCGTTGCATCGTGGTCGACGAAAGGCGACGGCGCATCGGTCGAATAGCCGGCGAACACCTGCGGACCACCGAGCAAGAGCTCACCTTCTTCCCCCAACGCCGGCGAGTCGTCGACCGAACCGTCGCCCCGCAGCATCGCGGTGCGGTTCTTGCCAAAGGGGCGGCCGATCGACGCGTTGCCGTCGGTGCGCGCCGAGTCGGTGACGTCGGCGGCGGTGAAGGCGATCGTCGCCTCGGTCGGTCCGTAGAGGTTCCACATCCGACCGCCCTCGGCAAGCCACGCACGACATGCAGCAACCGTCTCCATCGGCAATGCTTCGCCACAGAAGAGCATCGAACGAAAACCCGGAAAACCTTCCTTGCGCGTTGCCGCTCCGAGCTGCGCCCCGAGGAGCGGCACCGAGAACCATGCGTCGATGCGTTCGCGCGCGACGTACGCGCCGGGCATCATCATGTCGATCTGTGTCGGTGCGACGAGGGTCCCGTGACAGCGGGTCGACACGAAGATGTCGTGCATCGACAGGTCGAAGCTGAGGTCGAAGAACTGAGAAAAGCGCGAGTCTGCGGGAATGTCGAGCAGTTCGGTGACGCCGTCGACGTACGACGTCAGGTTGCCGTACGAAACGGGCACACCCTTCGGCGTTCCCGTCGAACCCGAGGTGAACATGACGTACGCAGTGTCCCCGGGACCGACCTCCGCAGGATCGATGTCAGCCGGCCCCGCAGCGGGCTGCACACTCGCGACGTCGACGAACGGCACCGAACCCGCAACGTCCGCACCGACGTCGAACGTCGATCGGTCACCGAGGATGAGGACGGGTCGTGCGAGTCCGACGATCGTGCGCAAGCGGTCGGCCGGGAACTTCGGGTTCAGTGGAACGAAAGTTCCCCCCGCCGCAACGACGGAGAGAACCGCGAGGTACGTCTCGACCCGGTGATTGCTCAACACCCCGACTCGGACGTTCGGTCCGACGCCCTTTGCACGCAACAACCCGGACAAAGCGGCGATCATGCATCCGGCATCGCTTGCCGACATCGCGACTTTCTTCGCGTCGCCGAATGCACCCTCGAATGCAATCGCATCACCGAACGTGCGCCAACGTTCGGTCAGGAGACGCGAAGCGGGAGACATTGCGCCTAGCCGCGGTTGGCGGCGGCGAACTCGACGATCTCACGCACGGTCATGAAATGGATCGCGTCGTCGTCGCTGACGTCGAGGCCGAGCCGCTCGGACACCGTCGTGAAGATCTCGACGAATGCAAGAGAGTCCCACGCGGGTGGGTTGCCCATGCCCGAATCGGGTGTCAGGGCAACACCTGCGGCACCCCGCGCGACAAGCACCGACTCGATGATCGCCACCACTTCGTCATTCAGGCCGTCGGCCATTCAACTTCTCCACTCGCTTTGTGATGTCGTTCTGCGCCTCGGCGAGGAGACGCTGCTGGTTGGACGTCCAGGTGTCGGAGGAACCGACCTGGTAACCACCCAGCCGCTCGTTTTGGCGCGACCGCGCCTCAACGAGCGCCCGCCCGAGTTCTCCGGAACCGGCATCATCGAGGGGTGACCCGATGGTAGCCAAGAGGACCGTGAGAACTCCCGATGGCTTGCTCGCGAATTCCTCGAAGTCGATGTGATGTACGCGACGCGGGTGACGTTCCCACGCATCACAGAGAACCGAATTGGTGGCTCTCCACAACCAGATGTTTCGCTCGATCGCTCCCCACCCGGCCCATGCCGCAGCGTCGTCACCTTCGAATGGTCGCAACCGACCCAAACCGATGAACTTCTCACGGGCGTCGAGTTGCTTTGCCGGGTCGGGCCAGCCGACCGGCATCGGATCGGTGCCCGTGAACCAGGTCGCCGAACGCACGAATGATTCGCAGTCGCGAATGATGATCGCACCGTGCGCTTCCGGAACAGCATCGAGCAGCGCAGAAAGCAGCACCGAGTTGTAATAGGCCACGTCAACGAGAAGTCCAACCTCAAGCTTCATGCACGCGGCGTCGAGTATCTCGACACTGCGCTTGGCAGCCACGACGTCGGCCGCACGCTCGGCACTCTTGAAGCACTGGAAGTTGTCGAGGTTCACCATCGGCAGGACGTCCGGGCCGGAATCGTTGCCGAGATGCCCCTCGTGCAGCGCGGCGATACCCGGAACCATGTTGAGAGCCTCGGCAATGTACGACGTCGCCGTACGCCCGGTGCTGGCAATCGCAAGGAACATCGGGCCGGACATCGGCTCAGGCAGCGGGTCGTGCGCCGGCAACGGTCGTGCGGTGCAACTCGCGGCGAAATCCGGCGTAGTCGTTCAACGCGTAGTGCTGTGTCGAGCGGTTGTCCCAGATGACGAGGTCACCCGGCGACCATCGGTGACGCAGCGTGAACCGCGCATCGGTGGTGTACGAATGCAGCCAATCAAGCAAAGCCGGCACGCGTTCGGAGTCGACACCCAACAGGTCACGCACGTACGCACGGTTGAAGAAGAGCACTTGTCTGCCCGTTTCCGGGTGGGTGACGACGAGTGGATGCGATTCGACGTCGTTCGCCGCGTCGTCACAGACGATGTTCATGCCCGACAGGCCCGAATGCAGCGGCTGCATCTTGCGCGAGTAGGCATCGCGGGCGGTGTGCACCGCGGTGATTGCCGACAATTCCGCCCCTCTGTCGGCACCGAGATGCTTCCACGCCGCGGTCATCGACGACCACAAGGTGTCGCCCCCGTAGGGCGGAATGTCGATCGCGAAGAGCAGCGTGAAGGACGGCGGTTCGGGCTGGAAACTGAAATCGCTGTGCCATGCGCCGCCGAAGTTGAAGGCGTCGCCGTCCGAGGCTTCCTTCAGCACCTTGATGACCTCGGGGTGGTCGGTACTCGGCTCGATGAACGGCACCGGACCCGCCGGACCGAAACGCCGCGAGATTGTCACCTGCTCGGAGACGTCGAGCGACTGGTGCGGAATCACCACCACTTCGTGTTCGCACACGAGGCGACGAAGTTCCGCGAATCCCACGTCATCGAGGCGACGTACGTCGTCGACGAGGACCTCGGCACCGAACACACCCGTCAGCCGATTCACCTCCACGACCGAAACCGTAGCCCTCGTCAGTCGGTGACGAAACCCTTCCAGTTGCGCATGTACCCGATGAACGTGTCGGACAGGCCTTCATCGCGAAGAGTTTGTGCAGGAACGGGAAGTTGACGCATCGCAAAGTTCGGATCATCACGCATGAGACGCGGAAAATCGTGGTTGGTGATCGCCGCACGGCCGACGACCGCAATGTCGGCACCGGCTGCGAGCGCGCCACGCACGGCAGCCGCCGTATAGAGCTTTCCGGCCACCGCGAGCCGAACCGCACCGCGGTCGATCCCGGCAAAGATGTCGATCAGTCGCCGATCCGTCCAGCCCTCTTCGATCGCATTCTTCGCGCAGTCCCACAGCGACATGTCGATCATGTCGACCGCTCCACTCGCGACGAGCCGCGCGTACACCTCGCGGATCTCGTCGATCTTCATCCCGAACCGCTCGGGCGACAGACGCACCCCGACGTGAAAATCGGTTCCACATTCACGACGAATGTCGTCGATGATCGCAAAGAGTGGCCGCGCGCGGTTCTCGAGTGATCCTCCGAACTCGTCGGTTCGTCTGTTCAGTTCGGCCGAAAGAAACTGGCAGAGCAGGTAACCGTGCGCCCCGTGAAGTTCGACTCCGTCGAAACCGGCGTCACGAGCGCGGCAGGCAGAGGTAACGAAGGCACCGATCATCTCGTGCACTTCGTCGTTCGTCATCGCACGCGCACCCGTTTCGGCATCATCCGAGGGGCACACCGGATCGGTGCCAGTGATCTCGCGCGGGGACCTGTTGCCGGCGTGGTGCAACTGCACGATCGCGACACTGCCCGCCATCTTGATGTCGCAGGCGAGTCGTGTGAGGCCGGCGACGTGCGCATCGTCGTGGATGCCCAATTGACCGGTGAATCCGACACCGACGGCCTGAACCGAGGCGGCGCACGTCATGGTCAGGCCGAAACCGCCGAGGGCGCGCATCGTGAGCCAGCGGTGCTCGTCGTCGGAGAGGGTGCCGTCCGCGTGGCTTTGTTGGTTCGTCAGCGGAGCGAGCATCAGCCTGTTCGGCATCGCAGGTCCATGGGGAAAAGTGACGGGCCCGAAGACGTCGCCGTTCGATACTTGCGTCGTTGCAGTGTTCATCCCCGCGACACACTAGGTCCGTCGCTAGCGTTCACAGTCCCATGACCCTGCCGCCGACCACCGACGTCAACTCCGAGGCGGCCCGCCGACGCACTTTCGCGATCATTTCGCACCCCGACGCCGGCAAGACCACTCTCACCGAGAAGTTTCTCCTCTACGCGGGCGCCGTTCAGGAGGCCGGAGCCGTGCGTGCCCGCGCGGGTCGTCGCGCCGCGACATCCGACTGGATGGAACTGGAAAAGCAGCGCGGTATCTCCATCTCGTCGGCGGTGTTGCAGTTCCCCTACCGCGTCCACA
>Ga0315907_10004162_pt1 | contig 16427 bp, 30 predicted proteins | sample LakEriMetagenome_3_FD_203525 | JGI IMG/M metagenome (GOLD analysis project Ga0315907, IMG submission 203525) | Freshwater fungal communities from buoy surface, Lake Erie, Ohio, United States - Buoy 12 MA123 | ecosystem: Environmental > Aquatic > Freshwater > Lake > Lake biofilm | place: USA... | reverse complement strand
TATTTATTATTAATGATTATTTTAACTATTCTCGGTTTGATTCTTTGGTGCAGTATTTGTGAATGGTCTATACACAAATTTATTATGCATAAACCACCATTTGGCTTTACATATGCATATAATGCTCATACCAAAGTACATCACAATATTTACAAATACGATGACACTTACCACGCTCAATCTGGTGACGATGGTAAAAAGATTCCAATGGCAAAATGGAACGGATTAGTAATTGCTACATTAGCTGGATTACCAATGTTTATCTTTGGTTATAAAATGTTTCTGTTAACTTTTACCGTCGCTTTTTGCTATTATTTAATCTATGAAGCAATACATTGGTGCATGCACTTACCAAAGAATAGAAAAGTAGAATATAGATGGTGGTATAGAAAATTAAACGGTCATCATTTGTTACATCATAGATATATGAATAAAAATCTAAATGTAGTATTACCGTTCGCAGATTGGTTGTTTGGTACTCTACTATTAAATAGTCCAATTAAATTCGGTCAATGCAAACCATCATATTGTTTGCCAAATGTTCAACCCAAAGTAAATTACTCTCCACCTGATTTAAAATAACTTATTGCTATATCTCTAGCATTACCTGATGATATAGAATCTTTATATTTATCATAATCATCCCATAATTTCAACCATCTGTATATTTTACCTGGTTCTGGTTGGGGTTGATTCTTTTGTTTAGGCGAAACTATTACAGGTTTTGTTTCAACAAAAACAACTGCGTGAATTGGAGGATGTCTATGTCTTACTTGAACACCAAATACAGATAAATGTTTCAAAGGACTACCAGTTGATACACGACTTTTATATTCAAACATTGGATTTGTATTTGTACCTTTTAACCATGTATTTATTTGATTTGCTACTTCATTAAATGGTATTGGATCTAATTTTTCTAATTCTTTTTTAAATCTGGAACTTAGAATATTAATGTCTTTAGATGCGTCAAACTTCAATGACATTTTGTTTGGTGATTCTTGTATCATTATCATAGTTTGATGTTTTTAGATTTTTTAATTTCGTTGATAAAAGATTCAAACTCTTCTGAAGAATTGATAATAGTATCACCTTCACCAGTGCCAATAAGAGTTTTATATTCTTCTTCAGTAAGATGAATAACGGGAAATCCAGCTTCGTCCATGCGATTCCAGTCCGCATCAAAATCGTAGGGTTGAAGTTGAGAATTTTCCGCCAAAACTTCCGCAACGCACTCTTTGATGATGCTCTTGAGCTCGCTTTTCTTGATCTTCATGGTTATAAATATACTGGACACCAGAAAAAAGTCAAGAGTTTTTTTAAATCAGATCGGATAAAAAATTTTAGAAAAAGTTGTTGACTGTTTGGTTTTCCGTGTTAAGATGTGTGGATGATGATTAATTCATTCAATGAAGACATTCAAGATGTTGTTACTTTTGATCGGATGGTCGTTTATCTTTGGTCAGAAGTTTCTGCTCCTACAGAGTGTAAGTTTGGTGATACATTTGTTAAAGCCGGACAATCTGCATACAAAGAGGTTGTTAATCGTGTTCGTGAATCACTAGGAGTTCGTAAGGATCTTTTTGATGATGGTGATAAGATTGAACTGTATCACTATTGGGATGTTACGGAATATATTAAACGTGAATCTAAGGATCGGTTTAAGATTCATGGTAAAGCTGATGATTTCATTCGTGCTAAACTTCGTGGCAATACTCGTAAACAAAGCACTGGTGATGTTCATAAGATTTCTGCAATGGAAATGTTTGAATTGGTTAATGAAGTGTTGTCTAAGTCTGATGCGCCGTTGACCAATTTGAATTATAGTGTCAACCAATATGTTGTTTTGAATGAAATTCTCGTTGCAATTAACGATGGTAAACGTCGTATTTGTACTGATTTGTGTACTCGTTTTGGTAAGACTACATGGTCATTGGGAATTTCTGTAGAAACTAAATATCCTATTACTATTGTTGCATCTTATGTGTTGACTAGTTTTACTAGTTTTAAGAATGAAGTAGCTACGTTTGAACAGTTTCGTAACTTTGTTTTGGTCAATAGTAAGGATGAAGATTACAATGATCAAATTGATAATGCTTTGAAAAACAACAATAAAGTTATTGTTTTTGTAAGTATGTGTAATGGTTCTAATCGTGAATCACGATTGAAGGATCTTTTTACACTTAATTATGACCGATTGGTGATTATTGATGAAGCTGATTATGGTGTTCATCGTCTTAATCAATCTGATTTGTTGCGTAAGTATGTTCAAGACAATGACATTGTGATTCTTATGACTGGAACCAATAGTGACCGTGCTGTTACTGGTTGGGATATTGATTACTTTACTAGTACCACTTATCCAGAACTTATCATTGAAAAACGTTTGAAGACTAACTTGGATGTGTCCAATTATGTTATTGAAAATTTCAATGTTGATTACAATCGTTCCAATAAGTATGTTGACGTTGAATATTATCAAATGGATATGATGGGTGTTGTTGAACACGCACGTAAGAGTGAACCTTCACTTTTTGTTGATGATGGTATTTTTCTGCCAAGTTGGACCAAGGCAGTTGCACATCCCTTAAAGTCTAAGGGATATTGGATTACTATGTTTCAAGGTATGTTTGAAGGTAAGTTTGGTTTGGATAGTGTTAATGTTGATTTTCAAACCAATACTGTTTCTAAAAACAAAGTCATGATGATGTTTGTTCCTGCCAATACCAAGGTAGAGAATCTTATGACCATTTGTGACATTGCGAAAAGTTGTTTGAATAATTGGACAATTGTTCCTTTGACCAGTGGTAATAATGTAAAGAACGAAAATGCTGAAAATCACTGTAACCAAGCCATTTACGATTCTAATAAACAAAACAAAAACGTTTTGATTGTTAGTAGTTGTATTGGTCAACGTAGTTTTAGCGTCAAGGAGATTACCAATGTTTTTCTTGCTTACGATTGTGGTGAAGCTGGTTCCACTGCACAAAAGATTGGTCGTGCGTTAACATCAAATAATGGTGATAAAGTTGCTCGTATCTTTAGTCTTAGCTTTGATCCTAATCGTGATGATAAGTTTGATTCAATGATTTTGGAGACTTCTATGAATTATAAGAAACGTCACAATGTTTCTCTTCAAGAAGCTGCAACTGTTGTGTTGAAGACTTGTGATATTTTTACTTGTCAACCAGATGGTTCTGTTAAGATGTTGAAGGATGATTATTTGCAAAAGATCATTGTTAGTGGTAGTTTGGGACGTATTGTTGGCAAAACAACTAATTTTGATGTTTTAACTGTTGATGATATCAACGAATTGGCGAATGGTAATCAAGCGTATGCTCGGCTTGAAAAACGAGATGCAGCTGAACGTGGCAAGACTTCCTTGAATAAGATTGGTAAATCATCTGGTGTAAAAAACAAGTTTGAAGAAAAGAAGATTGCATTGGCACGGGAAATGGTTACTACTATTGTAGAAAACTTCAATCGTATTTGGTATTATTGTGATAAACCTACTTCTATAGACAAGTGTTTTGAATTTATGGAAAATGAAGGTTCATCAATTAAGAATGAAATTTCAACTGAATTCAATGTTAGTTACAATACTATTAAGCGTTTGTTTGATACGGGTGCTATCAAAAAGGATGTGATTGAACTTCAGTTTTTTGAAAAAAATTAAAAAATCCTTTGACTTTTCCTAAATTTGGGTTAGTCTAGAGAATATGTTGTTCCGTCTTGATTTGGACATCGACGAAATTGTCAACGAAATGTTGGATTGTTTTCCTAAAGAAATTTGGGAAAGCAGTTCAACTACTTTTTTTGATCCATGTATTGCTGGCGGACAATTTGTCAATGCGATTGAACATCGTTTGAGAAAGTATGGTCACAGTGATGATAATATCAAAAACCGAGTTTTTGGTGTTGAAGTTACCAACTATCGTGTTAAATCTTCAGTGAATAAGCACAAACTTATTGGTAATTATATTGTTGCAGACTTTTTGAATAGTGAAGTTTTTAACGGTAAAAAGTTTGATGTTGTTGTAACAAATCCAGAGTTCAATTACGCACGAAACAAAAACAACAATCAAAGTAAGGATGCTTATCCAGATTATTTCAATCGGATTAAGAGTCTTTATACTAGTTATGCTGGTATTATTAATCCTTCCAGATGGTTTATTAAAGACAGTTCTGGTACTGATACACTTCGTAATGATATTGTTGATAACTTTGGTCTTGTGAAGATTAAAGATATTAGTTATATTTATCCTACAATTCGTGGTGGTGTAAATTATTGTATCTTTAAGAAGGGATATACTGATTTGGTTGACTTCAATAATGTTTTTACGAACATTAAAAAGATCAATAATACATTTGGTAGTATTCTTACATTGAATGAATTGGAACAATCAATTTTGATGAAATGTAAACGTAAAAACACATTGGATAAAAAGTTGCGTAACAAAGGTTATTTTGGAATTAAAACAAATGACAGTAGATTTGTTGACGCAGGTGACTTTAAATGTAAAGTTTCCACTATTAAAGGTACTTGGAAGTATCTTATGAAGGAAGATATCACTGTTAGTGATAAACACAAAAACACTTTTAATAAATATAAAGTATCAATTCCCTCTGCGTATGGTGAAGGTAATGATTATTTTACATCAAAGGATATTTGTGTAGTTAATCCTGGTGAATTTGTGAATGATTCCTATGTGTTTTTTGAATTTGATGACATTGTTACATCCGAAAACTTCAAGAACTATTTTGATTTGAAGTTGGTAAATTGGTTGATTAAGATTATCAAAAATAAACAACACATTTCTAAGTCTATCTTTAAATTTGTTCCAGTTATGAACTATAATAACGCTATTAGTGATAATGATTTATATCAACATTTGAACTTGACTAAACAAGAAATCGAGTATATTAATAACAAGACACTATGAATGAATTTTTTGACAGAAACAAATATTATCTAAAAGAGATTAGAAAAGAAGTAGCTAAAGACATGATTGTAAAACATCATTACAGTCATAGTTGGACTAGTTGTGATTTTACGCTCGGTGTCTTTGAAAAAACAGAAATAGTTCATAATTTTTTTGATATTGTTGAAGATAAGGTAATTGGATGTATTGTATATGGTCATCCTATTGGCAGACAAGTTATCAATGGTTTAGTAAAACCTAATGATAAAATCAAGTTGGGTAATGATAATGTTTTAGAATTAACTCGTTTATGGATCGAAGATGGTCATGGTAAGAATATTGAAAGTTGGACCATTTCACAAAGCTTTGAATGGTTGAAGAAAAATAGACCAGAAGTAAAAGCATTAATTAGTTATGCCGATCCATTTGAAAATCATTTGGGTACTATCTATCAAGCAACTAATTGGTTATATCAATCTATTGAAAATACTAGTGACGATCATCATTACATGATTAGTACTACAGAACCTCCTAATTGTAAATGGATGCATCCAAGAACATTAGTATCAAAGTATGGTACGCAAAGTTTTGATCACTTAGATTCTGTATTACCAAGACCATATTGGAAAAAGGCGTATCGTAGAAAGTACCGATACGTTTATATTCTTACTAATAAAAAAGAAAAACGGTGGTTAGTTGATAATTTAAATCCAACACCACTTCCTTACCCAAAAGAAATTTCAAATCCTGAAAAGAATGTAATTATCCGTGTAGATTAGTATCAAATACACTATTTATCCTATATGAGAAGAATTGTAGGAAAAGATAAAAAAGGTAAGAAAATACTAATTAATGTACCCAGTTATGACCAGATTGTAATTAACAATCAAATGGTCACACAAACTGCATATGATGTAAGTATTAGTAGTAACAGCGGTTCACTATCTGTACCATAATTGTGTTAAAAAGTTAACATTAATTATTTTAACCGCAATATTTATATAAACATATGACAAAATTTGAACTAAAACAAATCATCAAAGGACTTATCGTTGAGTCTATCAACGAATCTAAATCCAAAAACTTTGTATCTTCAAAGAAAACAAAGAAACTTAAGGAACAAGACGAAATGCAACCAGTTGACCCACAAGCATCTGCTGAACCAGATGCAGGTGAAGTAGAAGGTCCTGTAGAACCACAAGATCTTGATGCGGACCCAATTATGGCACAAATTGATAGTATCATCGGTTCATTGAATAGTCTAAAATCAAAGTTATCTGGTGAAACCGAAGAAGCAGGTGACGAAAATGAAATGGGTGAAGAAGAATTGAATGGTGAACCAGAAGACGAACAAGTTTAATAGTTAATTTAAATAAATATGAACCCCGCCAGTGTTTTATTGGAGGGGTTTTCTATTTATAGTCATATGTCTACAACAATATACATAGATTGGGAAGATGATGATGTTTTCTGGAATGATGAAGTCAGAGACTGGGAAGATGTTTATTATATTATTTATGATTTAGGTGGTGCTAGAGATCCTAGAGAGTGGTGTGAGCATCCATTTGATAATTATGATAATGAATGTAAAGTTAATGAAATAAGAGACCAATTACAGAGAAATCTTGATAGAATCAGTGAACAGTACAAACAAAAATTGATTGAAGTAATGATACAAATGGGAAGTGATAAGTTTAAAGGTAAAAAATCATTGATTAATAAAAAGAATGTAACGATTACGGTTGAGGATATACAAACAATTGCCAAAGAAGTAATTGTAAAATTAGAAGAACTAAAACAATAATATTCACTATTTATATTTTATATGTATACTATCACTTTAGATACCGCAAAGAATTTTGAATGTACTTTAAAGATACAAGGAGCAAGTTTAAACAAATCCAAAGTAAACTTGGTAATTGAATCAAATGACATGGATATAAGATGTAGAGGCACTATTACCGAAAAAGGTAAAGTAAACATTCCAGTCAAGAAATTAAAAGGTATCTTAGAAGAAAATTCAAAAGGTAAAATGTACTTGGAAGTAATCGCAGAAGATAGTTACTTTACACCATATAAAACAGATTATATCACAGAACTAAGTAAAAAAGTTAACTTAAAAGAAAATGTTAAAATTACCGAAGTAAATCAAACCGTTATTGCTAATGTAACAACGAACCATCCAGAAAATATAATTAACATTTTAAAAGAAAATAATGTAGATATATTTAACATTAGTCATAAATCCAAATCAACACAATTAATTCAATCATATATTGTTAAAAACAATATCAAAAAAGAAGAATATAATAAATTGATGGAACAAATACTAAGTCAATTAATAACAGTGTTATAATATGCCATACGATTTAACAAATAATAAAATAAGTGAAACTTACGGTAGAGTAGTTCAAATTGTATCTGGTAGTTATTATGACGGTTTTGGTAATGTATTGCCTATCGGTACAAGTAGTGTAGTAATTACTGCAAGTACCGCACAATTTGCTACAACTGGTAGTAACACTTTTATTGGTAATGAAATTGTTAGTGGTAGTGTTATAGTTACAAATGGTATCACTGGCAGTTTATACGGCACATCCAGTTGGGCAGAAAATTCAATAAATACTATCAATGCACAAAATGCTCAAGACATACTTATTTTTTCAAAAAATACAAGCGGTGCAATTATACCAAAAGGTAAACTTGTAAGAATAGTTGGTGCGGATAATAGTAGTAATACTCCAACAATTGAATTGGCTGATTTTTTTAACGAATCTGATTCTGCAAATACATTAGGATTCACTAATGAATCATTTAGTGTCAATGGTTTTGGTTATGTAATGACCGAAGGTAAATTAACTACTGTTAACACCAGTGATTTTGTAAGTGGGGATTTATTGTATTTATCAAGTAGCGGAACAGTAACAACAACAACGCCACATCCACCATATCATGGTGTAAGAGTTGGTCAGGTAATTCGTTCACAAAATGTTAATGGTAGTATTTATGTAAGAATAGACAATGGTGCTGAGTTGGATGAATTACACAATATATTGGATACAAGTACATCAAGTAGTTATGGTGATTTATTGGTTAAAAGTGGTAGTTTATGGATTAACAGTAAAAATTTAACTGGTAGTTATACATTATCCGGTAGTTTAGTAACAAATGACGGTGTTACTTGTACATCTTTAACATCGTCAAATCAATTAATTAGTAGTTATTTAATATTAAGTCAAGTGTCATCATCATTAAATTTTTCAAATGACGCATCTGCATCTGTAGGTGGTGTTCCATTGGGAGGTTTGTATCGTAACGGAAATGTAATTCAAATCCGATTGGTATAAAATAGAACAATTATAAAAATAAATAAACTATTTATAATAACATATATGAATGATGTTATTATAAAAATTAAAAGTTACCTATGGTTTATATTAATACCCGTAGCAATTGTAACACTATTATCCATATCCAGTCTTAAAGATATAGAACAAGGATATGCTAGATTTAAGTTTGGTAGAGATGTTACACTATATTTGCGTAAATCCACTGATTTATTAACTTATTTAGGTGCAGCTTACACAACTACAAGTGATAAAAAGTTTCTAACTCAATTCAATGAACACTTAAAAGAACGGGAGAAATATTTCAATGAAGAAATCTTTATCAGTAAACTATTAACCCAAGAAGAATTAAGAGAATTCAGAAAAGGATTGGACATAAGCAATGAACTAGCTAAAGAAGTAGAAAATCAAGCATTTGAAAAGATGGATAGTAAATCATTCTTTAGTGATAAATACTTGGATTACAAAAAAAGAATATATGATAACAATCAATCATTCAGATCATTAATTAATGATAGTTCTGAAGAGATTATCAAACAAGAAACAATACATTTAAACATATATTTATATTTACTTTGTTTCATAATATTGGGAATGGTATTTCTAATAAAACAAGAAACTAAATCCGTTATAAAAACAAAAAGAAAAGTAAAACGGAAGAAATAACATATGGAACAATTACAAAAATATGGTATACAAATAGGATTCTTGTTTAGTGGTTTGTTTGGTGCTATATTAATGGCAACAAAAGCAGATAAAACCGATGTAAAATCTGTAGTATTATCATTAATAGGTGGTATGTCTGCTGCTAATTTCTTAACACCAGTATTAGTAGACACACTAAATGTTACCAATGTTAAACATCAAAATGGTATTGCTTTTATCGCAGGATTCTTAGGATTAAAATTGGTTGAAATTGTCAGTGAAAAGTTCTTGGAAAAAGTGGAAGGAAAAAAGAAAACAACCAGAAAAACAGTAAAACGGAAAAAATAATTTGACTTTTTCTAAAAGTCTGTTAAAGTGTTTACAGATGTATGAAAACTACCATCAAAGTCCGCAAATTCTGGGGAAATCTCAATCCTGTCACGAAAAAGATTGACTCCAACAAAATTTACTCCCGCAAACAAAAATTTCAAAAAAAGTTTGACGGCGAGTGAATCCTCCTGTATCTTGTTTCCACAATGATTGAAGGACTTATCGCAGTGAACAAGGTTACCGTCACCAAGCCCGTCGCAATTGATGGACAACTTTACATTGAAGTTGCGGTTCCCAATGGTTGGCAATCAGTGAAAGAAATTATGAACAAGGTGATTGAAGTCAATAACATTGACTTTAGCTACACTGGTTGGAATAGTGACCGTAATATCGCATGCTTCAAAAGTAATAATCGTACTATTGGTATCATCAAGAATTAAACAATAAATACACTATATGGACACTAAATACAATTCCGTTAAGACTGTCTCATTTAAGGTTAATAACATTAAAGAAGATTTGGCAATGCTTATGTTCAATCGTAGTTTTACATTGGCTCAAGCTGGTAAACAGTGTGTGGTTTGTGGTAATCGTGCCGATATATTTAGTTGTAACCGGGCTGAACGAGAGTTCAAAATTTCGGCAATCTGCGAGCCGTGCCAAAATGAAGTCTTTGAACCGTTGGACGGCTAAAAATTCTTTAAAAAAAGTTTGTTCAAAGGCTTGACGGCAACCTAAACCTCCTGTATCTTATTTTTACAATGAATGACGCACTGATTCAAAAACTCAAGAAACTGTTGGCTCTGGCTGGTAACAACCCGTCTCAGCAAGAAGCTGAAGCGGCTCTTTCCAAGGCTCAATCTCTTGCCATTGAAAATGGTATTGACTTGGCCTTGATTGGTTCAAATGAACCGGAAGACTCAATTGTTCGTGAAGATATGGAGTTTGGTAAGCGGCTTCCTACTGTTAATAATTATGTTACAAATGTTTTGACCAAGTTCTTTAATGTTCGTATTATTACTAGTGGCGGTCGTTATGGTGGACGTAAGCTTATCTTTGTTGGTAAGCAGAGTGATATCAATACTGCCAAGTATGTTTATGGTTGGTTGAGTGATACTATGGTTCGTTGTTGGCATAACTACTATAAGACTAATAATGTTCAATTGAGTAATAAACAGAGTTACTTGTTTGGTTTTTATAATGGTTTGGTTAGCAAGTTGGAATCTAACAAGGTTAGTGTGGAAAAGGAACGGTTGAAAACTGTTGATGAACAGAACAAGTATGCTGTTGCTACTGTGAATTTGCAGAAGAAGATTCAGAGTTTTATTAACGATGAATTTCCTCGACTTCGTACTGGTGCTACTAAGCGTATTAGTATGGATAGTAACAGTTACAATAGTGGTTTGAAGGATGGTATTAACTGTAACATTGCTAAGGGTGGTATTGGTAATCGTGCGGTTGCTCAGTTGGCTTAATCATAATAAAAAAGGTTGTGGGTGACCCTAGTTAAAACCCTCGTTCAAATTACCTAAAAAAAGTTTGTTCAAAGGCTTGACGGCAACCAAAACTTCCTGTACCTTATTTCCACGATGAAGAAATACTTTGACGATGCAATGTGGTGGGTTCTTAATTGGTATCATACTGCAATTTTGGCTTTGGCCACATTGGTGGTGATTGGAAAATTGATGTTTGACATTTTTTAAAACTGGTTTAAACTCTTAAAACGATATGAAAAAGAATCTGATTCACGTTATTTATCCCGCTGACAAGGTTATCTCTTTTGTTCATAATAGTGATGACACTGTTGAAAACATTCTGGAAGTTGTATTTGGTATGTTTAATCATGGTAGTAATAGTGAGAGTGAATTGTTTTTGAATAGTAAGTGTCGTAGTCTGTCTGTAAATGATATTGTTTTGTTGAATGGCAAGTATTATTTGTGTGAATCTTTTGGATGGAAGGAAGTGACGGTCGATTTTGTGAATAAGTTGGAAGAGGAAGTGGAAAATAATCCCTTGACTTTGGCGCATGGACCTTGGTTTGGGTTGGGCGAAGTGATGTGGAACCGTAAGAAGGGTGAGCTGGAATTGGCCTAAAAAAAGTTAAAAAAAGTATTGACGGATGGGTTGGTGGCTGGTATAGTATTTTCACGATGAAAATGAAAGTTACTGAGTACATCAAGAATCAACTGGCCACCAACCAAGCTTGGGCTGTGAAGGCTCTGGTGAAGGTTTACACTCTTCAGACTTTGGATGAGCAAGTTACTGGTCAGACTGCTAATTTGAATGGTGTTGGTTTCAGTGGTATTGACAGCAAGATTCTTAGTAGTTTTGCTGAACAGGTGAACAAGGGGCGTACTCTTAGTGTGAAACAGATGGCTATTGTTTTCAAGAAGATGCCCCGTTATCACAAGCAAGTTGCTAGTTTTATTCCGGCTGAAAAGATGGCGGAGATTGAGAAGAATTTGGCGGTTAACTAAAAATAGTTGTTGACTTTTTCTAAAAATCATTTAAGATATTAAAACGATGAAGACTTACAAGATTGGTTTGATTTGGCAGATGTATGGTTATGTTGAAGTTGAAGCTAATAGTTTGGCTGAAGCTATCCATATTGTTCACTCTACGGATGTTCCGTTGCCTGAGAATGGTGAATACATTGAGGGTAGTTTTGAAGTTGATGTTGAAGGTTGTGCTCTTAACGAAGTTGACTAAATAAACTAAAATATATGAATAACCCGATTTATAAGTTGATTGGATATATTGTTGGTATTTTTGTTGCTAATGGTATTATTATGTGGTTATACAATGCTATTTTGCCTGAAATGTATGGTTTTAAGCCTATTGGCTATTGGCAGTTGTTTGGAGTGTATATGATTTGCGGTTATTTGTTTAAGACTCATAATGTTAATATTCTGAATAAAGATAAGTAATACCCACGATGATTAAAGATAAGATTAACAAGATTGATATTTATATGAAATCTCGTATGTATTTTCTTTTGGCCAAGTTGATGCGAAAGATGCATTATTTTTCTAAACTCGCCAGCATTACGTTTGAGCATTACTATAGGATTTGTATGGTCAGAGGTATTTCTAGCTCTAATACAACGCTTGAACAAAAGAAGGTGATGGCTGACATTTTGATAAAATGCGAGTCTGACATTTTGAACTCTTAAAATTTTTAAAAAAAGTTGTTGACATTTTGTGTGTGGTGGTGTAGGATATATCCACAATGAAAGTTTACATCATACTTGACGAACCAGACGAATTTGGCTTTAGAGTTTTTGTTAAAAAAGTTTTCTCTGATAAAGAAAAGGCTATTGATTATGTTTATGCCGATCTTATCAAACAACCTCACTATAAATGCAAATGCAAACAAGATATTATAAAATCAATTGAATTTAAAATTCACGAAGCAGAAATTGAATAATATAATAGATATACCCATGATGAAAGATTTTCTTGGTAAAGAATTACAGATTGGTGATTCGGTTGTAGTTGTGGTGCCGAACTACAGAGAGTTTGTGTTGGCACAGATTGTTGCTTTTACTCCTAAAAAAGTGCGAGTTGTCTATGAGGATAGATATGGAAAACAGGACTTGATTCAAGATCCTCACCAACTTGTAAAAATATAATAGATAGATAAGTAATACCCATGATGAATATTGAAAAAACTAAGGTTTACATAACTGCTGCTGCATCACTTATTATTTCATTCATTTTATCAGCAGGTCCAAAAGCTACATCTGCTGCATTGGAATTGAGTATGTTTCACTGCAAAATGACGATTGTATGTTTTGCGATTGGATTTTGTTTGAAAAGTAAAGAAAAACGTTGACTTCTGATGAGGCTTGGTGTAGGATATATCCACAATGATTGAGATTACCCGCAATACGTTTACAAAGTTGTCACTTCTCAGCAACTTTTGGATTGAAGATGATATGGTGTTTCACATCCTCATTCCATATGACACAGAACAAATCGAATTGTTGACTGACAATGAGATTGGTCAATATATGGGCGGCAATTAAAAAGCTGTTGACTTCTGCTGATGCTTGGTGTAGGATATATCCACGATGAAAATTTTCACTAACGATAACGAAGAGTTGACGATTGAAGATAGTTGGAATGATGAATGTCCTAATTGTGGTGATACTGATGTTGATATGCATTATATTCCAAATTGGTGTGTTCATAGATGTTATTGTTGTTTGATGAATGAAGCTAGAAAGTTTCATTATATCATTGTTGAAGAATAACTAAATATACCCACGATGAAATATATTGGTGAAGGAACAACAGGCCATATTGGCAAGAAAACTTGGAGTCGTTTGAGTAATAGACAACGTAATGCGATTAAAAAGGATCGTGGTAATGCTTCCAAACTGGCTGAAAAGTTCATCAAGGAAAAAGACGGGCGGATTGGAAAATTTTGAAAAAAGTTGTTGACTTCTGCTGAGGTTTGGTATAGGATATATCCACGATGAATGACGAATCAAGATTGAAAACATATCAAATTACATTTTGGATCAACACTTTTGAAGATGGAAACAATGTGCAGAGTGATTCAGACGCACTCATTAAAAAGTGGTTGAATGACTTTATACAATCACAGGCTCAACAGGATCAAAGTTTATCTGAGTCAAAATCAAACTTTACCAGCATTTTTAGTGGTGGTGTTGACAATGTTGAAATGATTCGGTCAATAAACGCTGATTAGTTAAAAAAAGTTGTTGACTTTCGGGTGGGGTGATGGTAAGATATTTTTAGTTGATGGGACCGGAAGGAATACGACTGGCAACCTATCAACTGACAGCTAACTCAGAGAGTGCCAGTCAATAGATGCCGAGCATGGGGCGACTGGTGATGCCGCTGAGGAAATGGAGAACCAGACCTGCTGTTCAAAGAATGAAAACTGGACAATTTTAGAAAAAGTTCTTTACAAGTCAGAGAAATCTGATAAGATATTTAAAGAGTTGAGGGAGAAAACGAAACGGACTCCAAAATACCCTGTGAAACATCAGGTGTTACTATGGAATATAGTCCAAAAGTAGTTCCCCAATTCTACAATTTGTTAGTTATAGATGGTATTGTATGAGTAGATGGACACGAAACCAACAGCGTTGGTGATCGACCAGTAGGGGTATAATACAGGCAGTTAAATGCGGACATCGAAGCTAACAAAACAATTTTTTAGTTCTTTTTGATATATGGCGGAAATAGACGCAAGGTGATAGGACTAATGACAATAGTCTGACTTTGTTGGGGTTAAACTCAATGAAAAATCATCTGTATGTATTTGAAATAATACAGAAGAGTTAAAGCAAACATACACAAGGAAATAACTTGAAAGAAACTTTAGCAAGGGCAACCACCAAACTTCGTGAGGGTAATCATTCCCTCTATATCAAAACAATTTTTTAGTTCTTTTAATAATTTTGAATAAGCATAGGTCATGCGAGAAATTGAGTCTCGTATAGTGTAAGAAAGCACACGGGGAATACCCTTCGGTTGACAAGCCTATTCAAATTTGATTGAATATCTGTTGTTAGCTTAAACCTAGAGCCCCGTGAAATCGGAGAGATGTAGTAACCAATCTACACAACAGTAAAAATCAAACTGGTTGATGAGGTTCTAGTCCAATCCAAGAATTATGTAAAGCAGAGAAAATTGTTGGGACTCTGCCATCAACCAAACCAATTTTTTGAATAATATATACAGGCGGTCGTTCTAAACTGAACTGATCACCAGTGGTGAATGAGAGGTTCAAATCCTCTATGTGTTATTCAATAACAAGTAACAGATAGACTATAGGTGTAGCATTCGGTTAATGCGCCGGTAATTACAGGAGACTGGGTTCGAATCCCAGACACTTACAACGAGGAACATACAGGTAACCTTAATTGGTCATTTGGTGAAATCCTGAAAACTTGTTATTTTTCAATTTTTGGTGTTGGTAAATAAAACAATTTTAGTGGAACATCGTGACAACATTTATTGTTTCTGGAATTTTGTCTAAATGTAATGTTTGGTAATGTTTGACAATGTATTAGTTTTTTTCAGACTGCGTACATTGTACACTTTTAATTGTGAAAAGGTTGTGGGTAATCCTGAAAAACCCTCAAAATTTTTTAAAAAAACTGTTGACTTGGGAGCTGGTAGGGTTTAGGATATATCCACGATGAATAAAGATCTTGATACGGCTTTGATGCTGATTATGGGATGGATTGCGTTTGCGATGTTGGTCGCAGCTGTGAATCTGGTGGTTGTGGTTGGAAAGTTGATTTTTGGGGCTTGACATTTTATAAAACTCTGGTAATCTATATACACGATGAAATACAAGATGTTTGTTTGTGTTGACTGTCACAAAAGTTTGATTGCTAGTAGCAACAATTTCAGTGACTTTCAAACTCTCATTGATGAACTAGAAAAGTTTGGCACTCAATGGGAAGCAACTGAAGATGGTGTTACGGTGTTTACTACTATTTTGAGTTATTAACAATAATATGATTGATTTTGATATGACTATTAAGGTTACCCACATTGTTTATGACACTACTGGCAATGAGGAACAATATTTGAATATGGATCTTCCTACTGAGTTAGTGTTTGACATTGATGGTGATAGTGATGATATTGAGTATGATATCGCTGATGCTATTAGCAATATTACTGGATGGACTGTGAAGAGTTTCAAATGGTCTGAGGTGGTTAAGTAATTAAAAATAGTTGTTGACATTTTAGAAAAAGCTGATAAGATATTAAAACTATGATTAAATATACTGTTATTGTTGACGATTATGGTACCAGAGAATGGTATGTCAATGGCGAACTTCATCGTGAGGACGGTCCTGCTGTTGAAGAGTTTAATGGAACTAAGTGTTGGTATATCAATGGCAAGCGTCATCGTATTGATGGACCTGCTATTGAGTATTACGATGGAAGCGAACGTTGGTATATCAATAACGAGAAGATGACCGAATCAGAGTGGAAACTTGCGGTTGCGCCAAAGCAGTCTTGCGCTGGAAAGATTGTGGAGATTGATGGAGTAAAGTATAAGCTTGTTGAAGCTTGACATTTTAGAAAAAGCTGATAAACTGGTTCTGTAATTAAATAAAACATATGGCTACTCGTTCTAATATTGGTATTGTCAATCTAGATAAGTCTATCACTGGTATCAATGTTCA
>Ga0315907_10004161_pt1 | contig 16434 bp, 21 predicted proteins | sample LakEriMetagenome_3_FD_203525 | JGI IMG/M metagenome (GOLD analysis project Ga0315907, IMG submission 203525) | Freshwater fungal communities from buoy surface, Lake Erie, Ohio, United States - Buoy 12 MA123 | ecosystem: Environmental > Aquatic > Freshwater > Lake > Lake biofilm | place: USA... | reverse complement strand
AGCATCGCTGAAGTCATTAACGCTGACCGCACCCTGCCAGTTGGTCCAGTCGCGACTCCCGACAGGTATAGAGGCGACCATCTCGCTAGGTAGGCACTATGTTGCTCGCAGTCTATGGCGTAGAGCAGGGGTCAACTGAAGCGGAACGACGAGCCCCCAGTACGCCAGGGTTTAATGCCAGCAAGTTGCCAGACAGCGTATCCGAGAGAATCCATTTGGCCGCTTAGATCGTCCACGCCACCATCACCTTTGGTTGGTTGTTGCGTTGCGAGGTCATAGCTTTGCTGTTCCAGGCCGCGCAGCATCCCTTTGCAGTTGGGATGCACCTTGAGGTGGCGTTCCCCTTGGCCGTTGAGGATTTGAGCATTGAGGGAAAGTACGCGATCTGAAATAAAGGGGTTGGCATCCTGGTATTGAAGTCGGATACCGGCGCGTTTGATCAGGCCGATGGCACTGATGCTTGCATCTTGAGCGGAACGGTTACGAGCAGAGGCGTCAGGACAGACAACTAGCTGGCGATGCTCAATCCAGCTGGCGTATTCGTGTTGTAGTAGGGCGATGATGGCCTGAGTGTCGCGGGCGATATGTTCGCGGATGAGGTGAAGTTCCATGCCGCGCCGAATGACGACAGCCAGCCAGCAACGGTCAACGTTGAAGTCAATACCGATCCAAAGGGTGTCTGCTTCGTCGGGTGTATGGATGTCGCTGCGGTTGAGGTTGCGGTCGAAGTCTGGGTAGACCGAGGCCAGCGCCATTGAGACGAACTGACCTTCTGTATAGGCTTTAACGAGGTTGGCGGGATACTCGGCTAAAAGGGTGTCGAGGTAGTCGGGCGGAAGGTACGGGTTGTCAGCGGTGCGTCCGCGATAGAGGGCGCGATCTGTTTTGTTTCCTTCCTCCACGAACATGGAGTAGAGGAGGCCAAAACCTTCTGGCGTGGAGAAAAGGCCCAGTTGTCTGCGGTTGCCGGAGCGCAATCGAGCAAAGAAACGCGTGACAGCAAGGCGAGCAATTTGTATGCGGGTGGTGTCGATTTCGTCAACACCAATGAAAGATAGGTTGAGGCCGATGATGCGCTGCCAGTTTTCCATGGAGCGGCAAAGCACGGTAACCGGCCCACTGGGTAGGTCAAGGATGTATTCAGGTAGGGGTGACGCGCGATAGGTGAAGGTAACGCCGACTTCTTCCCAGAACTCTTCCATGGAGCGTTGTACCACGTCGCGGACCAGCGGCCCGGTTGGCGCGAAGGCGGCACCGTGTGTGCAGGGATTGTCGATTGCCATGAGCGTTACCCAGGCAGCAAGACAACGAGTTTTGCCGGCGCCTAAGCCAGCGACAAATGCAACAAGGCGATGATCAACGTCAGAGCAAACTGCGAGTTGACCTGGGAGGAGAGTATCGAGGATTTTTTGTTTGAGGTCGTTACTTGCGCCAGGTTTTGGGGGCGGGAGGGGCGGATCAGAAGGTGGTTGGAGTACGCAACCACCTTGAGCAACGGAGAGAATACTCACGAAATGAGTTTAGCTACTTTAGATGCGCCATGGATACAACCGAGTGCGACATGAAGTTGCCCTGTGCGGCGAGCTTCCATTTCAAGAGTAGCGTAGCGGGAGAGCACTTCTGCGATCATTTGAGCGCGTTCAACTTCACTCCAATCGTCGTGGATAAGTTGTCTAGCAGCGCGGATGTATTTGTCGGCGGCGCCAATACCAACTCCCCACTTTTCTATACTAAAGTTAATGCAATCTGATCTTCTTGCGCCTTTTGCGAGTAATTGAGCGATGCGATTAATGCGCTTTTCAAGCTCAATCTGGTCAGAACGGGGGGTATATCCTCTAGCCATCAGATAAGCACCGTGTTTGTTGTATTTGCTGGCACCAGTTTGTTATTGCGGAAAGATGAGTAATCTACAACGTGCTGCCACCTGCCCCAGCGGCGCTTAATGGTGGTCACATCAGGATGCTGGGCTTGTAAGTGCTGGGCCATGGCGAGGCGGCCATCAAAATTGTCATTTTGGAGGTAGAGCTGGTCGGTGTTGCCGCCCTTTTGCGTCATCGTGGCAAGTTTATTTGCAACAAAAGCGTAAAAAAGTACGGTGCAGTACCCGGCTTTTAAGAATCGTAGCGAAAGGTCAGTGTCTTCGTTGTAGCGGCCGCGCCAGCGGAACGCCGTGTTATTGGTTAGTAGTGTAATGGAGTAGACGCGGGTGTTGAGGATAAAAGGTTTAGGGTACTTTGCTTTCCTAATTGTAAATGAGCTGTACTGCATCCCAGACATGGGGAGATTGGCGTACTGATCGGTAAACTTTTCGCATTGCCTAAACGTGAAGCCATCGGGATCTTCCCAGTAGCGATTTTTGTTGAAATAGGCAAAGAAGTCGATATTGTCGTCCAAGATCCAGTGCCGCTTTGCGCCGGTAGCGGTGGCGTGGTCCCACACCCAGTTGCGAGCCGGGATACTGCCCATACCAAGGTTGGAGAATGGTAAGACCAGGATCTTTGCAGGGTCTATGACAGCTGCATACTGGTCGTACTCTTGAGGTTCAATGACAATGTGGTAGGGAAGCGCCATCTTTTCGAGGGCGCGGCTGGTGTGGCGTAATCTCCAGCGGCCTTTGGAAATGATGTAGACGGGATAGGTACAGTGGCCCATTAGCCCAGGGCTCCGGGCTCCGACACAACGCGAGGTACTTCCGCTTGCTCTGGGAAGCAAATGGAGCGGGTGTTTTCGGTGTATGACTGCCCGATGAGGCGGAAGAATTCTGTGACGCCAGCTTCGTCCGCGAAACTGACAATGATCTTGCGGAAGACCAAGTTTTGGTTGTCAAACTCGGGCATCCCCGCCTTTGCCCATTCTTCTACGGGGTTGGCGTCTGCTATTTCGGCTTCATTTTGGACGTACAGGGCTTCTAGCTCGTCCTGAAAAAAGAGGCCGCTCAAGTTAAAGTCCTGTTCCAGCTCCTTAAGGAGTGCGGCATCCCATTGTGACAAATCAGAAGCGCGGTTGTCCGCAATGCCCAGGCTTACCTTCTCTGCGTCGGTAAGATCCGAGCGGCGCACGGCAATCAGCTCACCTTTTTCAGGTTCCACGATGCGAACCTGCGTGATGCCAGCCTTCTTGGCTGCTTCAACAGTGCCATGGCCAGCGATCAGCGTGCCGAATTCGTCAATGACCACGGACCGAGCGGGGCCAAACTTCTCCAAGGACTCTTTGATGAGTTCGGAAGAGCGAGCAGTGCGCTTCCTGGCGTTACGCGGGTCTGCTTTGAGATCCTTGATGTTTGCCCGCGTGTCCTCAGCAGCCATAAACGATTGTTGTTGTGACACTGATTATACGCACATTGGTGTGCGCGTCACTTAGCGCTGGCCCAGGAGGCACCGATGCCTGCGGTCACTTCACAGGGCACTAGGTCGGTGAGCCACGGCGCCTCGGCTTCTTCCATGAACTCGACCAGCCGATCCTTGTACCAGGGGGCCGCCTCGTCTTTCGCTAGCAGGACGATCTCATCGTGGATGCAGGCGCAAAGTTTGGCGGCGGCGGTGGTGTCGGCTTCGATGTAGAGCTGGATGCGAGCGAGAGCTTTTTTGATGATGGCCGCGCCTGCACCTTGAATGGGTGTGTTGGTCCGTACCGTCATTCGATTGCTCTTGTCTTTGAGGATGCGGCGGTGACCGGTAATCGGGATACGCACTGCCTTTTCACCAGGGCGGTCGTCGTCTGCATCACGACCGGCCTGTGCAATCCAGGCGGCAACACCGCTGTATAGGCCCAGCCAGGTATCACGGATGGCGGTGGCTTCGTCGATGGACATTGTGATGCCACAGGAGCCAGCGTAGATACGCAAGCCGCGAGCACCAGCGCCGTAGGCGAGGCCGAAGTTGGCGGACTTGCCGACCTGGCGTTGTTCGGATGTGGGGTGCTCAACGCCGTAGATGGTGGCGGCTGTGATGCTGTGAAGGTCCAGGCCGTGCCGGAAGGCGTCGATCATCACGGTATCGCGGGAGGCGGCGGCGATGAGGCGTAGTTCTAGCTGGGAGTAGTCGGCAACAACGAAGGACCAGCCGGGCGGCGCTACGGCAGCGGAACGGAACCGCTTGTCGCGGGGCACTTGCTGAAGGTTTGGTTCACGGCAAGAGAAGCGTCCGGTGTCGGCACCGAGTTGCATGTAACCGGAGCGGATGACAGTACCGTCGCCAAGAGCGGTGAGGAGGGCGGTAGCTAGCTGTCCGTACTTGTTGTAACGCTTCCAGTTGGCGTAGTGATAGATGGCGGGATGGTCGGCGGTGTATTCGCGGAGGGCTGCTTTGGCGACGGAGGGTTTGCCCGTGTCAGGGTCCAGGATGGGGGCGCCTAAGAGGGCAGTGAATTTGCGCTGAAGTTGGGCGGGGCTGCCAACGTTGAAACCTTTCTTTTTGTCTTCGTTGATGTCGCCATTAAGGAGGCGAGGGAGTTTTTCGTGATCGGGTAGGCCGTCGTCCAGCGTTTGTAGTGCCAGGTCGCGTGAGCGGGCCTCGTCTGCGGCAAGGTCGGCGATAAGGGCGCGAAGGTGGGCAGCGTCGAAAGGGAGGCCGTTGCGTTGCATGGCAACAACCGCTGGAATAGCGAGGCACTCAAGAGCAAGTGCGTCTGCGAGGTTTGCGGTTTTGATGTTGGCGAGGAGGATTGGTACTAGCTGTGCCAGGGTGTTGGCATCCTCGATGGCGTAGGTGCGCTGTTCGTCGGTGAGGACACCGGACCAGTCGGAGGATTGTAGTTCCTTGTTTAGTTCGCGCTTAAGGAAGCGAAGGGTGACTTCTTTGAGGGAGACAGAAATGTTGGGTAGGCCCATTGTGATGAGTCTTGCTGCGAGCATGGTGCAACAAGCGGTACCAGCGGGTAGGCAGCCGGCGGTTTGCAGCCAGAAGTAATCGAAAGCGGCGTTATGCGCAAACCAGCGGCCAGGAAGGGATCGAAGGATGGAATCGAATAGTTTTAGTTCTTCTGGGGTAGCAAAGTGCCGGTCAAAGAATATTGTGGGCAGACCGGGGGCGGCGAGTTGGATTGTGCGGAGGTGGTGCGGGTCGCCGGAGTTTAGAGAAAGAGTTTCGGTGTCAAGAGCGTACCAGGGCGCTTTGATGTATAGGGCCAGGTCGGTGGTGGAGGAGTTCATCAGGGGGGCGGATTACTTGTTTATTGTATCACAGAATAGATGGAAGCGGGCCATGAACTCTTCGCGGGCGTCGTGGAGTTGTTGGAAGTCGATTGTGCTGTGGGCAGCAGGACCAGCGCGGCGCAGCAGCACGATGCAGCCACCGGCTGCGCGGATGCCTGTCATGTGTTCCAGGCCCAGGTCGTACGCCCCGATCTGCGGGTAGTGTTGTGATACTTTATCGATGGCATCGCGGCGCTGGCTCGTCTTCCAGTCCAGAGCCATTGGCCCTTGGCCATCGATTTCCAGGAGGCCATCACCCGTACCGGCGAAACCACGCTCGCGGGATGGCACCCAACAGCATGTGGCAAACTCGATCAGGTAGATCGCGGTGACGTGTTCCAGCACCCAGGCGGTTAAGCCGGCGGCGTAGCCACGGGCGGATAGGCCCACGGGGGGCAGGCTTTTGGCGGCTTCGTTAAGTGCCCAGCGGGTAAGAGCTGAAGGGCAGCGCCACAAGCCGCAATCGGTTTCTTTCCAAAGGCCGCGACGGTTGGCGGAATTGATTGCAAGTTTGCGGGCTGTCTTAAGGAGGTATTCGCCGCTGTTATGGGTGAGGGTGCCACGGTGAGCGGCGACACCGCGTAGGTTTTCGTTGTATGCGCCGCCTTTGGCTAACCAGGCGACAAGCTCTTTGCGGTTGTCGGCGGTCTGGCTGAGAACGTTGGTGACAGAGTGGTATTCGCGTTGCTGCGCGTCGCGGTAGACCCGCACCGGGCCGGAATTGTCTTGCACCAGGCGGAATTGGGCCAGGGCGCCCGCCAGGGCTTGAGGGTCGGGTGACATAGGGAAAGGCGGCACCACGGGGGCGCCGCCAAGGGGGTTCAGGCGTCCTTCTGGCCGAACGGATCACCGTTAGTCAGGAGGCGCTTGATATCGAACTTCGGTTCCACGGCTTCCCACGCGGCGTTGATCGCCTTGGTGCTGCCAGCCTTGCGGGGCAGTGCGGTTAGGTGGTACTCGGTTTCTTTGCCGGAACCTTTGCGGGCCAGCTGGAAATCGTGCTCGGTAAGGTCCTCGTATTCGGGGATTTGGGAGAGGCGGTCCAGCTCCTGGATGATGCCTTTCTGGGATAGGGCCAGGATGCGGATGCCCTCGGCGTTGTGGCTGTAGACGGGGAACGCGAGGATGAACTTGGCAGCGTCGTAGCTCTTGTTGTCAAAGCCGAGGCGACGGGTGCAGCCAGCGGCGGCCATTTCGGCTTCCATTTCGGCGTCGGTGGGTTCGGCTACGAAACGGAAGGGAACTTTGTCGCCCTTTTCGTTTTCGCCCCAGGCTTCGTAGGCTTCAAGGATCTGCGCGACGGATGGCAGGCTGAAGCGGAGGGGGGAATCGGAAGGGATCTTGGAAGGGTTGATGTAAAGACCGCCTGTGGTGGCGGCGGCTTGCTGGCCGGATTTTGAGAGGAGTCCCATGAGGGGTTGGAATTGTGAGTTGGATGGCGGATGGGCGATGCCCGGTGCCGTAACTATTGTATCACTCTGGAAGGAGGTGCGCCACGTGGGCTTCGGTGTAACGGATGAGATCGCGTAGATTCTTTAGCTGGCGGTCGCGTTCGTCACGGGCAAGGCGGTAGGCATCCTCGCCTTGTGTGTAGTAGTCGCGGGCGTTGCAAGTAGCATCGGCTAGTGCATCAAAGGCACGGCGAGCTGCTTTGTAGGCAGCCATGTAGCCGTCGCAAAGATCTTTGCGGCCAGTGCCGTTTAGGTGGACGGTAGGAAGCGGGTAGCTGGGCTCGGTGGCTGCTGGCATGAAAGTAAAGAGCAAGAAGCGGGGGCTGTTTTCCCCCTGTGTCTTTATTGTATCATAGTATTCGCTGCCACACGGCGCCAACTGCGTCTATACTGTGATATAATAAGAGCAACTGGTTGAAGGCGCCGTCGCCTCCCAGTTGCACCTCGATTCTTTAGAACAATGGACAATCAATCGCGCATCGAGCGGCTGGAGGCCCGATGACACACTTCATCTGCACACTCGCCGTGGTGCTGGCCGTGCTGTGCCTGCCATTCATCGTCATCCTCTGGGCCACCGAATCACCGGCGGCTCGGGCCAGACGCTGGCATCGGGCCGGGATCTCCCAGCGGGAATGCAGCCGGCGGCTTGGCGTCTCCAGACATCGGGTTCGCGCCTGGGTCGCGGCCTGAACCAGCGGCCCGCCAGGGGCGGCGCGGTTACAGCGTCTTATATTGTGATATAATATGAGCAAGAGGGAACACCTCACCGATCCGCCAACCATGACCGCCCAAGACCACATCGACCGCATCAAGCCGCTACTGGTTGATGCAGAAAATGCATACGCCTTTGCCTTGGCTGCTGGTGACTTCGATGCCTGCTCCAGGCACAAAACTGAGGTCGCCAAATACCGCAATGCCATCGGCAAACTCGTCAAGCAGAAGCTCGCCGCCCGCTAACACGCCATCACCCGAGCCGCCCAATGAACATCATGTCTGAAATCGAAGCAACGCTTAAGCAACAGATCACCCGCGAAACTTTAAGCCAACAAGTGGGGGATGCTGCTCGCAAACTCCGTGAAAAGAGGATAGAACTAATTGGTACGTGTTCGTTGATGATGCTGGCGCAGGCTGGCTTTAGCGATGGAGAGGATTGGACAGCCGAAGACGAGATCCGATCCCGAGCGCTTTGTAATACAGAAAAAGTTGTAGATCGTCTGGCCGCCGACGTTGCCAGTCTTTCCACCAAGCACCAGCGGCTGTTCCAGCAGCTGCTGGATCTTCCCGCTCCTCCCGCATCTGCACAATGACAAAGCTGACACCTGAACACATCGGCGGCTTTGTCGTCGGCCTTCTGATCTCATTCGCAGCAATCACCTATGGCATGGACCGCGCGACTACTCCTATGGCTCCTGTGGCATCACCCGAGCGTCAAAGCTACGCGAGTGGTGGTGGCTACGCCGATGGAACAGGAACCGGACCCTGATGCGGTGGCTGCGTACATCGAAGCGCTTGATGACTGGGCTACTGCAAACTGGGTGGACTACATCGAGCATTGCTACAAATTGCCTAGCGATTCCTTGAAATAGGCGATTGTGTGCTCCAGCCCTTGCTCCAGCGGGACTGTCGGCTGCCATCCAATCTTCTGTTGCGCCAGCTCGATTACGGGCTGGCGTTGTAGTGGGTCGTCTGCTGGCAGCGGTTCACAGGTCAGCGGTAACTCGGGGTTGATGCGAGCACGCACCAGCTCCGCTAGCTGGCGGATCGTGAACTCGCCGGGGTTGCCAATGTTGATTGGGCCGGTATCCGCGCCGTGCATAAGTCGGATCAAACCTTCCACCAAGTCGTCCACGTAGCAAAAGCTGCGCGTCTGGCTGCCGTCGCCGTAAATGGTGAGAGGTTTGCTTTGCAGTGCCTGCACAATGAAGTTGCTCACCACCCGGCCGTCGTCGGGCAACATCCGCGGCCCGTAGGTGTTGAAGATCCGCGCCACCCGGATCTCGGTGCCGTGCATCCGCCGGTAGTCGAAGCACAGCGTTTCAGCGATCCGCTTGCCCTCGTCGTAGCAGCTACGAATTCCGATCGTGTTCACGCAGCCCCGGTAGCTCTCAGGCTGCGGATGCACCTCCGGATCGCCATACACCTCACTGGTGCTAGCTAGCAGCAACCGCGCCCCCACCCGCCGCGCCAGGCCCAGCATGTTGTACGTGCCAAGGAAGCTGGTCTTGGCGGTCTTGATCGGGTTGTGCTGGTAGTGCACCGGTGAGGCTGGGCAGGCGAGGTGCCAGATCCGATCCACCTCCAGCTGAATGGGTTCGGTGACGTCGTGGCGGATCAGCTCAAAGCGCGGGTGGCCGATCCACTGGGCGATGTTGGTCTTGCGGCCAGTGAAGTAGTTGTCGAGGCAGATCACCTCCTCGCCTACTGCCATCAGTCGGTCCACCAGGTGGGAGCCCACGAAGCCGGCGCCGCCGGTAACAAGGTTGCGAGTGATGGATGCAGGCACAGGCGAGCGCGTGTGTATTGGTGCGTGGTGCCGTTCTAACCACCGCACCCGTGGTTTCCATAGGGCGGGGGCTTCCCCGTGCTTACAGCCGGTCCTCGGCAGACTTGGCCGCCATGTGCGCTGCGACCAGCGCGGCAGCAACAGGGAGCGCCGTGCTTAGGGACGGTCCCGCCTCCTCAAGGCGGCAAATGTATACGGCCAACCAATACGTGTCCTTTGCAGCCGTAATCAGAACTTCATCCGGCCGGTGCCAGATCCAGTCCTGAAGGTCGGCCTGTGCAGAGTCGCCTGGGTTGTTCCGGTCGTAGTCCTGAGAAGGGTTGTGCGAAACTTGGTCCATCTGGTCGCCTCCTGAGCGATTGGGTCATTGGACGGGCCGTTTGTGCGGCGCCGTCCTTCCACTCTATTCCACGGGGCGGTATGGCCAGCGGAAGCACCGGTAACAGGAGGGTAACAGCGGATTTGGGGTGTCCTGTTACCGGCACTCCCGTTCCAGCGGAACGGTTCTCAGCCGAGGTAACAGGAGAACAGGAGAATCGTGCATTCTTCCCCCTAGGGGGGTTCTAGAGACCCCTCCTAGGCAAAGAACATAGATTATCCTGTTCTCCTGTTACCTTTAGGTCAAGACCGTTCCAGCGCAACGGGTTAGAGGTAACAGGAGATCTCAAATCTGCTGTTACCTCCTGGTACTCCTGTTACCCGGCTATGCCCCGCGGGTCCAGAGCCGCACCACCTGTCCTGCGCTCTTGTGTTGCCGCTGCACGTACCCGAGCTGGCGCAGCACCGTTGCAATGCGCTTCGCGTGCCCGTTCGTGAAAACGAAGCCGTCCGGCACACATTTGGACAATCGGGCCGCCTGCTCTGAACTGAACGCTGCGGGCGCGGGCGTACGACTGGCCTGCGTAGCGGCGGTCGGCTTCCCGTGGATCCACCCCTCCACGGCGTCGAGCCACTCGTGCTCCTCCGTGAAGTGGCGGTTCCGATGCGTGTTCTCCTGCTGCGCCTGCTCTGACAGGTACGGCTTGGCGCCACTGCGATACAGCAGCTCCACCGCCTTCCAGATCCGATCGCGGTCACGCTCAATTCGATTGAAGTCGATCCGCTCCTTGATCTCCACCACCAAGAAACGGTCGTTGCCCGTGGGGTCCACCAGGAAGTCGGTCTGGTTGCAGGTGCCGACGAACACGGAGGCCCGAGGGAAGCGGCCCATGCCTTTCCCGTACGGCGGGCGGAAGGAGTCCACCGTGGAGCTGAGCAGCGCCTTCAGCGCACCCGCATCACGCTTGCCCGTGACGGATTCAAGCTCCGCCATCTCGTAAATCCAGCACTGGTGCAGCGCCAGCAGCTGGTCCTTGTCGTCCTTCTGGTGCGTGTCACTGAACCAGTCGTCGCCCGCCAGCTTGCGCAGCGCCAGGCTCTTGAACATCGTCTGGTTGCCATGCAGCACCACCATCGTTTTGAAATCGCACCCCGGCTCATGGACCCGCATCGCGGCGCCGAGCAGCATGATCTGCAAAAAGGACTGCTGCAGCGGGTCGGTGACGTTGAAATAGCTGCCGAGGTCGGCCAAGTCGATCGGTTCTACATCGGCGTTGGCCGCCAGATCATTGAGGTACGCCGCCACCGGGTGATACGGCGACTGCGCCGCGACATAACGCACGGCGGCAGAGGCGAAGTCTTGACTGATGTTCCAGCCGTTCTGGGATAGGGCGATGTGCAGCCCCTCGATTTCGTTCTCCTTTAGCGCCACCCGATCCACGGCGGGCAGCATCCGCAGCTGGTCAAACTGGAGGCGGCCGTTCAGACGGGTGTGCAAAGTTGTGGCCATATCGCCCTTGACCAGCTCGCGGCGGGTGTCTGGCCCGTTCTGCTGTTTCACCCAGCCACTGCCAAGTGCGGCAATGACGGCGTTGATGCCTCCTGTGGTTTCGGGCGGTACGGTCGGGGTGCCTGGTTTTCCGCCGCGTCCGTAGTCAAAGCTGAATAGGCCGGTAGCTTCCGCTGCCTTAATTAGTGAGCCCAGGCTTAAGCCGCCGCCTGCATGAAAGGTGTCCCACTTCTCGATGCACAAGCCCGCCTCGTAACGGTCTGGGTCGCCTTGGCTCCACTCATCCCAGTCGATCAGCAGCGTGGCATCACCGACACTATGTAGCGCCATGCCGACCTCGATCCAGTCCTCGTAGGCGGCAAAGTCGAGGACATTGAGGACAGATAGACACGCTCGGGCTTTTACGGCATCGGGTGCCGCCGACATACAGATGACGGGTTCACCTGTGCCACGGTCGGCGGCGGCGCTGCGTTCAGGTTCTGGGGGTGCCAGCGGTCGCTCGCCGCATAGCAGCCCCTGGAGCAAAACGAACCACGACTCGGGCAGTGGGGCGATTGCATCCGGTGAACCGACCCATGTGTACTGGTCATCGCGCACACCCTCGTCGTAGTGGTTGCCAAGTACGACGATCTGCTGGCCGTGCTTGATGAACAGCTTGAGTTCCTTGCCGTCGTGGAGGACTTGCTTCCGGCCTGACAGCAAGATGTCCCGCTGTTCGGCGGTTACGGTGAAGACCAGTTTGAGGCGTCCTGCGGTCAGGGACCGTTCGATCCGCCAGGTATCTGCTGTAAACGGATCGCAGTCGTGCTGCTGGCAAAAGTCGATCCACCACTGGCTGTCGATGTCGATGGCGATGTGAGGATCTGAAGCACCGATGTGCCAGCAGATGCAGGGTGACTTGCCCAGCTGTAGTGCTCTGAGCTGAAGGCCCTTCTCATCGGGCCATCCTTTCTTTACGGGGCGCTTGTCGCTAAAACCACGAAGCAGTGGACCGATGCCCGCAGCGCATAGTTTGGTGAGCGGTGCTCCACGCCACGCAGGGTCGTCAAACTCTGAAACTGGCGCTTCAGCAGCGATGCCGTTAAACGCTGCCGCATCGTCGCGCAAGGGATCGCTGTTGCCGGAATAGGAACCGGCAGCAGAAGTTTCAGACATGGTAAAATCAATGAGTTGTTTTGGGCGGGAGACGTGTAGTCGGAGGCAGTCAGGCAGTAGCCACGGGCTACGCCACAGGTAAGAGGCGATCAATTAACCAAAGCCCTGATGAGTCGTCTGCTCACCAGGGCTTTTTACTGGTTAGACATCCAGAAGAGGCTGCCGCCAGGAGGCCACCTTAATCCATCCAAGCGAGAAGAACCGTGGGCAGCGGTGGGGTGTGTGATATATTAGAAAGGTACATCACTTTTCTTATGACCGAAGCCACAGGTAACTACAAAAGTTCGTTGCTCCAAGGGATGCAGCGCGTTTCGGCTTACCAGACCACCGATGGCAAAACACACAGCACCCGCAAAGAAGCCCATCTGGCCCAGTCCATGATCAATTTCACTGCCATGGTAAGTGAAGCGTTTCCCGACGCTCAGGCTGAAGGCGATCTGGTGGGATGGCTAATTGAAAACCGGGATGAGGTGCGTAAGTTCCTCGGCCTTGTCCGCGAAGGTTGAAAGGTAATGACTGCACCGGCAGCACCTAAAACCTTTGATCTGACGCCGGAGCAGCAGGATGCGTTTGACAGAATCTTTCTGTCGGCGCATCCCGCCATTACTCACAGCATCGTTTCCCTTTGTGGTTACGCGGGTACAGGCAAGACAACGCTGATCGGTGTCCTATGCCGTCAGCTCCAGGGGTGTGGTATCCCTACTTTGCTATGCGCGCCTACACACAAAGCATTGCGCCAGCTGGAAAGCTCGGTGAACGCTGGCGCAACTTCCGCCACTCTTGCCAGTTTGCTATCGAAGAAAAAGAAACGGGATATGAAAGGCGGATGGGACTTTGTAAGTTCTGAGCCGCCCGAAAGTATCCGTCTTCGTTATTCATTTTTGAAGGATGGCGTGCTCATTATTGATGAGGCGTCCATGATCTCAGAAGACGATGCAGATTTAGTGGTTTCCATATTTGGTAGCTATTGCCGCGCCATTGTCTTTGCTGGTGATGCTCGTCAGCTGCCGCCTGTCGAAGAAACGCAAACTCCGCTAATGAATGTGGAAGAGGAAGCAGCGGATGTGTCCGTTCGTCTGGAAACCGTGGTGCGCCACGGCGGCGGAATCCTGGAATTGGCGACGGCACTTCGGAACGTTCCTCATGGGTTGGTGCCGTTTGGTCGGTTTGCCAGTTCGGATGTACAACTATACGAGGATGAAACTCAATGGTTAAGCTGCTGGCTTGAAAACGATTGCCCAGACGCAAAAGCACTGGCGTTTACCAATAAGCGGGTAGCAGAGCTGAATCGGGAAATGCTTATGGATATTTACGGGCACGAAGAAGGCGGTGAGTTGGTCTATCACATAGGCCAACGCTTGCTGACCCAGGAGGGCGTAAGCAATGAAGACAGCAGTGGGCTACTGTTCCCGTCCACAACGGAAATTGAAATCTTAGAGCTGGAAGATACTGCTGCTTTAGTGGGCGAGCAAGGGGATGTAAGTATTCCTATTGTGAGGATGGAAGTGCGAGCGCCAGAAACTGGCGCAGTTGGCGTACTAGATGTGGTGGCTGTTGTCGGGTTGCCTGCGTACGAAGCAGAACTACGCAGATTAAAGACAGTAGCAATTCAAAATCGTGCAGGCTGGCGGGAATACTACGCTTTTGCAGAACGGTTTACAAATGTGCAACCTGCATATGCGTTGACCGTGCACAAGAGCCAGGGCAGCACTTATACCGATGTGTTCCTTGATATCCGGGATATCCAAAGCAACAGCCGGCGGGACATGAAGATGATGAACCGACTGGCGTACGTTGGCGTGTCCCGCGCGCAACGTGGCCTCCACATCTTAATGTGATACCATCAACGAAATCCATTACCAACTATGGTTGAGCTTCCTGTGATTACAACTCCAGACATCCTGATTGACCACAGTTCCAGGCAAAAGACCATCCATTTGCTTGTAGACAAAAACCGCGCTGCATTATTGGCAAAACTTGCCGCTGCACACGGTCTAAGGCCCATGGCCTACATACGCGAAGTGCTGTACGCAGCACTAGCGGCCAAAGCACCTAAGGAGTATGCACAGGCAAAAGCTGCAGACATGCAAGCCCGTTCGCAAATTACCAAGGGGCCGAAGGTGACTGAATCTATACTGTGATATAGTAAAGAGGTAAGGGGAAAACAAACCCCGCTACTTTCTTCATCATGAGCCACCAATTCACTAACGGCGTATTTGCTCGCAACACTCCCGCATGGCATGGCCTCGGCAAGGTTGTGGAATCCATGTCTGTGGAAGAGGCTTTTGCGTATGCAGAGGCTCGCTTTACTGTCTCCAAGCATCCTGCCTACTTTGCACACCCGACTACGGGCGAGTTCCTTGCCATCCCTAATCGTCACGCGCTGGTACGGGACGACAACCTCACCGTGCTGGGCAATGCCAGTGACAACTATGAAATTGTGCAAAACAGCCGACTGGAGGAAATGGCCCAGCAGGTAGTGGACGGTACTGGCGTTGAAATGGATGCCGTAATTGTCTTAAACGAAGGCCGCAAGGTATCCTTTACTGCACTACTACCTGATGCTCAGGAAACCGTAATCGCGGGTGACCCAGTGGCTCGGTATCTGGTCGGTTGGCTTGGTCACGATGGCGGTACCGCTATCGGTGCGGCATACACCGATGTACGCGCCGTGTGCCGCAACACTCTCGACTTGGTAATGATGGGTGGCCGCGAAGGTACCAAGCGCACACTCGCCCATTGCAAAGGCGCAAACGCTTCTGTCTCTGATTTGATTGCCTCGATCCACGCTGCCAACCGCACCTTCCAAGATGATGTGGCCGCGTATCAATTGATGGCTCGTACAACCCTTAATCACGAAGGCTGGCAACAGATGGTGGCTGCTACGTTTGCTTCGGAACTTTCTCGCCCTGTCGAAAAAGATGGGCAAATGGTGCAACGCAGCATCGAAGACCTTCGTATCTTTAAGCATCTCGTTGCCGCTAAGGACCAGGGGTTAGGCACTGAAATTATCGGTGTGCAAGGTACGGTCTGGGGCGCATTTAATGCTCTTACAGAGGTCCTGAGTAGCACCGCTGACGGTGCAAACGGAATTAAAAACTTTGACCGGGCGTTGTTTGGCGGAAACCGCCAGCGTATCTTGGTGGCTAAAGATGCCGCGCTGGCGCTTTGCCGTTAAATCTGCCGAGGGCGCTTAGCGCCCTCTTCCTACTGTTTCTTTGCTTTTACACCAATGACACTACCTGCAACACCACTATTCCGTCGCTGGGCATCCGGCGGTCCTTATACGTACTGTTCTGAAGAAATACAACTGGCGCTGGCGTTGCATTTTCTTATTGGCAGCACCAGCCCCGCTGACATTATTGAGCAAAACTACAGCATTAACACACTGATATCCATGGTTTTATCTGCTGCGTGTGCACATTCAGATGCCCCGCTGGCACAATGAACGATCTGCGCAATGGGCAACTTGTAACAGATGGCCATTCCTACTTTCGTATTGTCGAAGGTAAGCGCCAATGGCTTACTCCACCGCCGCCCAACCGACTACTGGAAATGCAACTGGAGGCGCATCGTTTGCGCGTGTCCCAATCTTTCCGCCCTATGCTGCCATGACTACTTCTTCTCTTTCGCCGCCATATATCCGCACAATTTATGTTTTGACCAATAGTCACGGCTGGTGCCTATACCACTTGGAAGGCAGCTTCCCTTTGTTTAGTCCTGATCCCATCCAAGCACTGCGCAACCGCTATACCTGGCTGGTACAAGATGAGGCGTGGAAACGCTGCCGTGACTTAACTGCACAACTTAGCGGTATTACCTTAGGTGTCACTACCGTTGAGCTGGTACAAAACATCAATGGCTGGCAGGCAGTTTCGATGGCGGGGGTCCCATATAAGACCTAATACAGACGCTATCTCGGGCTTCCTTGATGCAGCTGGCAAGATCCCTCTCCTAACCCCAGGAGAGGAGATCCTGCTAGCCCGCAGGGTGCAAGCTCTTCAGGTTCTCCTCGCTGATAACCCAGAAGGGCCATACGCCAAGGAAGAGCAGCGCATCCTTCGCACAGGCCGCCGCGCTAGGGAACGCATGATCAATGCCAACCTGCGCTTGGTGGTCACCATTGCCAAGAAGTACACCTACGTCACCCGCTCCCTAGAGCTAGGCGACCTGATCCAGGAAGGGATGTTTGGCCTGATCCGTGGCATCGAGAAGTTTGACCCTGAACGGGGTTACAAATTTTCAACGTATGCCTATTGGTGGGTGCGTCAGGGTATCACCCGCGCCATTAGCACCACCGACCGGG
>Ga0315907_10004160_pt1 | contig 16442 bp, 18 predicted proteins | sample LakEriMetagenome_3_FD_203525 | JGI IMG/M metagenome (GOLD analysis project Ga0315907, IMG submission 203525) | Freshwater fungal communities from buoy surface, Lake Erie, Ohio, United States - Buoy 12 MA123 | ecosystem: Environmental > Aquatic > Freshwater > Lake > Lake biofilm | place: USA... | reverse complement strand
GTCCTAAAAATTAATAAGAATGAATAATAATTATGAAAATAATAGATTGCTTTAATTATTTTGATGAAGATAAAATTTTAGACTTAAGATTAAATATTTTAAATAATTATGTAGATCAATTTGTTATAGTTGAAGCAAAAGAGGACCATCAAGGCAATAAAAAAAAATTAAATTTTAAAATTAAGAATTTTCAAAAATTTGCAAGAAAAATAAATTATATAGTTCAAGAAAAAATAGAAATAGATAACAATTTAGTAATTAAAAAAAACTGGGCAAAAGACCATTTACGAGATCAGTCGCAAAGAAATTATATTTTAAACGGTATAAAAGATGCAAATGATGAGGATTGGGTTATAATCTCAGACATTGATGAAATACCAAATCCAATCAATATTCATTTATTTAATCCTAAAAATAAATTTGCTTTTTTTAAGCAAAAATTTTTTTATTACAAATTTAATCTTTTAAATAAAACAACACCTTTTTGGTTTGGTTCGAGAATATGTGTAAAAAAATATTTGAAATCACCACAATGGTTAAGAAGTTTTAAATTAAAAAAAAGAAAATTTTTAAATAAATTAGGTTTATTTAATTATCAAATAATAAATAATGGCGGTTGGCATTTTTCTTTTATTAAAACTCCAGAACAAATTGTTAAAAAAATAGAGGCTTTTGCCCATAGCGAATTTAATATAAATGAATTTAAAGATAAAAAAAAAATTTTAAAAAAAATTGAAAATAATGAAGATTTATTTAATAGAAATATTTTTTATAAAAAAATAAATTTAGATAAAACTTTTCCAGATTATTTAGTTAAAAATAAAAACTTATATAAAAAATGGATAATTTAATAGGAGAGATGGCCGAGTGGTTGAAGGCGCCCGCTTGGAAAGCGTGTATACTGTTACGCTTATCTTCGGTTAAGATCCACTCTTATCGTTTAAAATCAAAGCTGATTCACTAAATTTATTTTACTTAAACTTTCTTAAACTAATGCGGTCGCACTCCGGTCGCACAACATAGGAGAAAGTTATGTATTTAAGAAAAAGAAGTGACAAATGGCAGTGTGTTGTAAGAGTAAAAGGAATAGCAAAAGCTCAAAGTTTTATTTCTAAAGCTGATGCAAGAAAGTGGGGTAACAAACAAGAAGCTCAAATTAGACTTGGAACCTATTCTGATGATAGCAAACTAACTAATCTACGTTTACGAGATTTATTAAAACTTTATTTTGACAAAGCAGTTAAGGTTTCTCGTAGGCCAAAGTTATTAAAGTATGAAGTTGATTTGTTATGTAGATTACCAATAAGTTCTAACACTTTAACTACACTTACAGCTGTTAAACTTGCAAACTTTAGAGATGAACGTTTGAAAGCTGGAAGATCAACAACAACAGTTGGCAAATATCTAAAGTTAATCTCTAGAGCTATTGTCGTAGGCCAAAAGGAACTCGGGATTTCAATTGCAAATAACCCGGTTGATTTAGTTGAGAAGCCACGACCTAATCCTCCAAGAGATAGAACGCTTAATAAGACTGAATTACAAAACCTTTTTAATACTTGTAATGAACAATTAAAAAATATTGTTGAGGTCGCTTACTACACATTATGCAGACGTAGTGAAATACTACGTTTAAGTTATAATGATGTTGATTGGACGAACTCAACTGCAATTATAAGAGAGACTAAAAATGGTACTCATAGAAGAATTGGATTAGCACCTAAAGTTATTGAAATACTTAAATCTTTACCAAGATCTATTGCAGGTAACTTCTTTAATATAACTAGCATAAGTTCATTTGAAAAATCCTTTAGATCAGCAGTTAAAAGATCAGGTATTAAAGATTTTAGATTCCATGATTTAAGACATTGTGGGGCAACTCATTTAATTGAAAGTGGTTGGTCAACAATGGAGTTAATGCAACAAGGTGGGTGGAGTTCTCAACAAATGGCAAAACGATATTCAAATATATCACCAACACATTTAGCTAATAAAATGAGATTAATTTCTTAAATAGAACCCACATTCCACCAAGCATTTAGATACTGCCCCAACCAACTTGGTTATGGTAGATTGGATCTTGATGAAGAAGATATTTTTAGGGATAGTTTTGTTATTAATCAGCATATCAAATTCTAAATCTATGGAAGAAAGAGTTTATTGTTATGGTCCAAATGTGGGTCCTTATTTTGATTATGATGACTCACCAGCAATAAATAGATGTTTAACTGAAACTAGAAAAAGTGAATTTGAAATACCCGAAAGTCTTTATCTTCAATTACAAAGAGTAAACTATTTATATAACGATCAAATGATTCAAGAACGTAGATCACTTTTTTTTCCACCATCAGAAAATAAAATAAAGCAACTACAAAATGAAAGAGACAAAGAATTTGCAAATATTTTAAACTCATTTTCTCAAGAAATATTAATATATAATGAAAAAAGGAAAGTTGCGGTTAAAGAAAAAATAGAAAAAAACAAAATCGAAGTTGAAAGAAAAAAAATAGAAGAAGCAGAAAAACAAAAGAAATTATACACCGAATTTGAAAAATCCTATGGAAGGAGTTGTTCAAAATTCTCTAAAGATAGAAATCAATTTAACAGCTGTTTAATTGAACAGGACAAAATAGCTAAAGAAAAAGAGCAAAAGAGACTTTTAGAAATTGCAGAAAAAGAAAATATTAAAAAAAAAGAGCTAGAAGATAAGCAAAAGTTAGTTGCCACAAAATTAAAAGATGAAGAATTAAAACTTTCTAAAATGAATCCTGATGATAGACGATCTTATACTTGTTCAGAAAAATTTGGTTTTAGAAAAGGTTCAGATAAATTTAAAGACTGCGTTTTTAAAATATATGCAGCTGAAATTGAAATGGAGAAGCTGGAGTTACAAAAACAACTTGCAAAAGCAAACGCAGATTTAGCAAGATCTAATGCAGACAGACAAGATCGTTTGGCTCTTGCACAAGCTGAAACAGCTAAAATGCAATCTTTGGCTGCACAACAACAAGCCATTGCTGCAAACACTGCAAGAAATTTAGCTTTAATGGAAACTGGTTTAAGAATGATGCAGCCACCTCCACAGCCACAATTTATGGCACCTAGAACATGTACGTTCACAGGGAACTTTATGAACTGTTTCTAGAATGCGCTACTTAATTATTATTTTTGCTTCATTAATATTAGGAGGATGTATAGATCCAGATAAAGCAAAAATAGTAGAGCAGCGTTGGGAGTTAGAGTTAGAAACTTTTAGAAAATCAGCTGAATTTGAATTAAATAAATTAAAAGAAAAAAAAATAGACAAAGCTTTAGTCAATGAGGCATACTATAGAGGAGGAGGCGTCAACAGGGCAGAGGCAGAAGCTGCATGTGGACAATTACAAAAGTTTTATTTTCATTTTAGGTCAACAGGTATCAATGATGCAAATTTATTTGGTGATTTAAAACCAAGAGAAAAAAAGGTTATATATTGTAGTAGAGATCGTTTAACTGCAGATCCTGTTTATGGCAATAAATCTGTGAGTAACATAAGCAAAACCATTAGTAATATAAACGAACTAACAGATACAAATTATTCGGTGCTACAAGCTGAAATTTGGGGAAAGAATAAAATAAAAAATGTCGAGCTGCAAGTTAATACAATGTCTAACATAAAAAAAATCTGTAAAGAGTTTGGGTTTAAAGAGGCAACTGAAAAATACGCAGAGTGTCTCAAAGATTTATATCTAAAAGAAAATACTCAACAACAAAGCACTCAATCAATTATAGTTAATGATAGCGGAAGCCAAGCTATTGCAGATGAAATGAAACGTCAAAGAAACCAACAAACAACAAATGAGTTATTAAATTTATCTCGAGAACTATCAAAAGGTAAAAGTTTAGGTGAGATTTATGGTGGAGCTCCTCCAAAATCCGGAGGTACTGGAGGATCTTGTACTTTAACAAATAGCGTTATGTCAGGGACGAATAGAATTTGTTATTACAAATGTGGTGTAAGCACTCAAACCTCCAACGTAGGAGCTGCTCAACAATGCCCATTGACGATGTAATAAAATGAAAAAATTAATCCTAATTCTAACTTCGTTGATCTTGGTGGGGTGTACTAAAGGACCTCAACATTGGGTATATGTTGAAAATATTTATGCTCGAGAAATGGCTCAATATCAAAATATTCAAAATGCATACTATGATGTAAATATTCAGAAAGCTTTTTATCATACCTTTACGACTGATTTGAACCAATTAGAAAAATTAAAAGTAGACACACTTGAAAAATGTAAAAAAGATTGGCGTAGCAAATTTATTTTAGGTTTTGAAAATTTAGATGAGGGCTGTGTATACAGTGAGGATGGTGATGAAATTAAAAATTCAAAAAAATTTAAGGATTTTATAACCAAACTACAAAATGATAAAAATAAAAAAGAAGAAGCTATTAAACAAGTTAAAAGAGATGAAGAACTTAAAATAAAAAGAGAAAAAATAGCTAGAGTTGAGTTAGTTTATTCATCAAAATGTAAGAAATTTAAACAAGGTTCCTCTGAATATGAAAACTGCTTATTTGAAAATGAAAAATTAGCTCTAGAGGAACAAAAAAGATTAACAACACTCCCGGCTGCTGAACGCTTCGCTTATACCTGCGAAAAAACATACGGGTTTAAGAAAGGATCAGATAATTTCAAAGAGTGCGTGTTTAAGATAATGACAACGGAATATGAAATGCAGAATCAATTGAACCAAAGACGCATTGCAGAATTAGAGCGAAAAGTTTCCTCCAATCAAGCTAACACTGCCTATCAAAATGAGATGTTAGAAATTGAGAGAATGAAAGCTAAAGCTATGCAAGATCAAGTTAGCTTTGCACGAAATAAAGATATTACAGATACGTTGTTAGGGATTTCTAGTAATCTTTTAAATCCCCCAAGTAGACCCGCACCTAACGCCCCACAAATATTTAATTGTCAAACAAGAAGAGTGGGTGGCTTTGATCAGATACAGTGTTTTTAAAATGCGCCCATTAATTCTGGCATCCGGCTTTCTGTTTTTGGTACTGATGAATGTTGTCCATGCCCAACCTATTCTATCTAATTGTTATGCAGCAACAAGAATGAATAGTTTTTCTGAATCCCTGATAGATGAATTTAAATTTGAAATAAATTCGTCACGGACAATTATAAGGCAAACTATAATTCAGTCAGATGAGAGAATGAGAATGTCACCTGGAATAAAAAAAATATCAACAAATACATATAAAATAAAATATATCGACTCGAATATAATTGAGGCAGATCTAATAGATAATGATATTTCAGTAACAATAATATTAGAACCAAAAAAAAAAAAATATAACCTACAAACTCCTCATACCAATACTGATTTTAAATGTGAAAAATCACATATTATTTCTGCCAGTAAGCCAGGTGGTTCAGACTCTGGTAAAGGAGGAAGTTCTGGATCAGCTTTCTTTGTTAACAACAAAGGAAATATAATTACTAATAATCACGTAGTTGAAAGATGTGGAGGACCTATAAAAGTTCTCTATAATAAAAAAGAGTACAGCGCTAAAGCTGTTGCTAAAGATGGTACTCTTGATCTTGCAGTTTTAAGTTCAGAAATTAAGCCAAATCAATATCTAAAGTTGTCTAAAAAATCTGGCGACAAACTAGATAGAGTGGTGGCAGCTGGTTATCCGTTAGGTTATAAAATATCAGATGAGTTAAAACTTACAGCAGGGATTGTAAGCGCAACCAAAGGATGGAAAGATAACATTAATGAATTTCAAATTGATGCTGCATTAAATCCTGGAAACTCTGGAGGGCCAGTTGTTAATGATGCAGGAAATTTATTTGGTGTTGCAGTTGCAGGTTTAGCAGATAGGCAAAACTTAAACTTTGCAATCAAATCAAAAGCAGTAAAGGATTTTCTAGATGTAAATAAAGTAAGCTATTCAACAGCTATGATGGAACGTGATATGGATAATAAAACACGTCTAAAATTATTAGAGGATAGTACTGTATTTATATATTGTAATTAAGTGAGAAATAAATTTTTAATTTTTGCAATTATATTTATAGCAACACAAATCATATTAATTCCTTTAGGTTTCCTTTTGAATAGTGGTGTAATTGGTTCATACCACGGGGCATCAAGATCATTGCTATTTGATCCAATAACCTTGTCGGCAAGTTTAATTAATGGATTTTTATTTGGATATTTTAAACCAAGTTATAAACTTTTTATTTTAACAACTATTACACTTATAAGTCTTGTAACTTTATTAATCATTAATCCTTATCGTATAAAATTAAATCTATCAGTTGATTTTTTTAATTTTACGTTATTTGTAAGAACGAACGTTTCTTTATTCTGGTCCTCAATAGCTATAATAGGATCAAATATATTAGTGAAAAATATAAAATAAATGCGCTAATTAAAGGATCTAAAACTATTTATGACTCTTAATTATTTCCCAGATGAGTAGACATATAACCAAATATATCCAAAAAACATTACAATTATTAAAATCCAAGCAAAATAACTTTCTATAGGAATCTTTTGTTTTTTTTCCTCATCTTCCGTTTGCCACTGTTTATTTTTTTTTTGAAAGTACTCGGTGCTTTCTTTTATTTCTTTTTTTGAAAATCTTTTCATAAAGAGAGTATTAGTATTTGTTTTAACCTAAATGGATTTTTAGTCATTTTTTTAAAATAATTTTTTTAATCTCTGAAACATGTCAACAACTGCATGATAAATACAAGCAAAACTAAAAAGTACGAAAAAAAAATCAAACAGACCAAAGTCACTAAATACATTTGGTATTTTATTAAGATAACTATACATTGGTTCTATTTTAAAAAATGCAATTAGATAAAAAATTATAAAAAAATATCCAAGACTCTTTAGGACTAAAATAACTCTATTATACCTATTAATTTCTTTTTCAGTTGGCTTAAATATTTCTTTTTTAAGATGTTGCGATTTATATATTTCTTCAATTTCCCTCTTAAATTTACTTTCTTTTTCAGATACCATAAATCTAATATATCATTTTTTATTCTTTTGATCAGCAGGAAATAACTCCTCTTTCACGCATTCAGATAGTGCATCAATCTCTTTTTTGGTATCAACGGCAGCTCTAATTATTTATCAATTTTTCTTTGAAACTTTGAAATTCATCCCACATCCTCCTACACAAAATTGAAAAAACCATTGAATATGAATCGTTATTTAGGGGCTTGAAATTTGATTCAGTAATTACTAGATTCTATGTGTCGCTAAATTATTAGCTTAAGTGAGTTGCTAGATTACACTGTTTAAAAATCTAAAGTTCGGATGTAGAGGCCGATACCAGAAAGACATCCTTATAAATAATTCATCTCGGATAAACAGTTTCGCTGAAACGGACTGGTATTACATTGATGGTGAGATTTATTTATGAGGAATTCAAAACTCCCATAAAAAATAAAATTAAAGGTTCATCAAAACATACCAGTTAGATGAGTTAAAGAGGGAGCTCTAATCATTTCAGCGGATTAACTCCCTCATTTCATCAAAAGGAGATGAAAATGACAACAACACTAACAGGTAAAGAGCTTATAAAAGCTCAAGATGTAAACGCAGTTAAGGCAGAAGCAGAAAGACTTATCAAACAAGGTTTTTCTATCATTCCGTTAAATCAAAATGAAAAGTTCAATCTCGATAAAGATATATTAATTAGAGATTACACTTTATTAGATTTAGTGGATCCAAGGTACGGACAATTTCCAAATCTTGGTATTAATCTAGAGAAAAGCAGTTGTTTAGATATTGATCTAGACTCAAATATAGCAATTAATTTTGCTGATGATTTTCTTCCAAAGAATACAAAATATTTTTTTAGAAAATCAACTGATGGTATGCAGCAGATAACTCATTATTTGTATGCAAATACTACAGATTGGAATGATCAAAATAATCTAGATCTGACTAGGAAAGATATTGATGGCAAGACGATTGCTGAATTTCGTTACAAAGGAAATTTAGTGGTACCACCATCTGTAACTTTACATAAAGAAACAAAAAGACCAGTTCAAAGATTTTGGAATAACAACCTGATAACTTTATCAGAATGTCCAAATATTTTAGAGCTATTCAATGCAGTATGTTTCGCTTCTGCAATATCACCTCATATTAAAAGTGCAAATACTGGACTTTTAAAACTGGATAGTTGTTTGATGCGTTATACTTCATGGACAGATGAGGAGCGTACTGCTTTTCTTCTTGCTCTATTTGGTAGAAGTTTACCAAATGATCCTGAAGTAACTCCCCAGAAAATAAGAAGAGTATTAAAAGCAAATAATTCAGAGAGAAAAGTTTGTACTCATCTTGCTTTGGGAAAGTATATGGATATTGATCCTAAAGTTCTTAAAACTTGGTTTAGTTGGATTGGCAATACTCAAGCTTTGGATGAAATAGATGGTAAAAAAACTATCATTGATTTTGACGAAGCAAAACTCGATATGCAATCAATCCTAAACACAGAGTTTCCTCCTTTAAGATTTGCAATTAATAAAATCTTACCAGAAGGACTTGTTGTTTTAGCTGGCAAAGCAAAGGCAATGAAGAGCTGGACAATTCTTTTGATATGCTACTGCATTCAGAATGGTCTAGACTGGCTTGGTTTTAATTCAGTCAAAGGTGAGTGTTTATATTTAGCTCTAGAAGATAGCGACAGACGATTGTCGGATCGAGTTAAAAAACTTAAACTGGATAAGTTAAAAGAGCATCCAAGTATTGTCACTCGAGGTACTTTACTTGGTAAAGGTTTAGAGGAGTCAATTAAGCAATGGATCGAGGTTACTAAAAACCCAAGATTAATTGTCATTGATACACTTGCACGAGTGAAACCTAGAATAGGTAGAAACAGTGGAACTGCTTATGACACAGACAATCTGTTATTAAATGAGCTTCAAAAGCTAGCAACAACTTATGGAATAACTATCTTAATTGTTTCTCACTTATCAAAAGAGAAAAGAGATTACGATTGGGACAGAATCCAAGGTTCTGCTGGAATGCAGGGAATGTCTGATGCTATGTGGTTATTGGACCGCGGTGATAACTCTAATTCAGCTTTTATTAAAGGCAGAGGTAGAGATATTGCAGATTTTGAGTATTCCATAACTTGGAATCCTGAAACGTGGAGATATGATTTTGTAGGTCAAGCCAGCACTATAAGGATGGGCGAGACCAAGAGATTGATTATCGAAGCGATGAAGGAACTTCATAAAGCTGGAAAAGAAGATGTAACTCCACAGCATGTTTCAAAGCATCTTGGATTTAATTCTAACTCAAAAGATGGTCAGAATATTTCAAGAACAATGCAAAGAATGGCGGAAAATTTGGATCTTAAAAAAACGAGGTACGGCTTTTACAAGTATGAAGAGCCAGATCTAAATCATAATTTCTTCTAATATACTAATACTGTCCAAGCTGTCTGTTTGTCTTTCTATAGTTAGACAGATAGACAGTTAAGACAGTGTATATAAAGTTTTTCGCGCGCCCAAGAAGCCGCTATTTGTTACTCCAAGTTACGTTGTAAGTAACCCAAAGTTAGCCAAAATGAATCTTTTTTCATCGTACCATCAAAGTAAATTCAAGTTAACTATCACCGTTCCACGATCCTCCAAAATTATCCTTGATCCGCGATTCTTGGTCAGTGTATGATTCAATATGGATAAAATTAAAGATGAATTACAAGATTTACCAGATGACTTGAAGCTCAAGCTAGCTAAATATATGTACGTTCACGAACCACAACACTTTGATAAAAGAGTAAATAGTAAACCAAAAGAGAAGAAAAAATCTATTCCATTAGTAAAGTTTGAAAGCACTTTTGATGCTTATCTCCACGATAAACAAAAAGATACCACAGCTGTTAAAGAACAGCCGAAAACGGAACGCGGATATGGGTTAGCTAGTTTGTTTAGACCAAAGATCTAGTCACAAACATACTGTCTCATACCGTTATAATAACAACGAACTTGTTTTCCGCTATTATTATTCCAAACATCTTGACCCATTCCATTTCTTTGTCCTGTCCAAGTCTGGCCACTTCCATCATCTGTACAAACTGTTTGACCCATGCCATTTTTACTACACACTGTTCTAGCTTCGCTTTTTGAAGCAGGAACTATCATGTAAATCATTGCTGATAAAAACATGATTCCAAGTATTTTATACATATGATGAGCATATGCTTAATTGAGTTAAAATATACTTTTTAAATAGCTAAATTCAGTTTATTTTAAGTAATGATTTCAATGGCTTTGAAGGAGATAGCTTCCAATTATATCGAAGCTAAAGCAGGACCAATGGCATCGAGTAAACTTGCCGAGTTTATAAGAAACGCTTCAAAAAATTATTTAAAGCCAACAATAATTAAGAACCAAGATTATTTTAAATACAGAGGTTCAGGACAACATTCTAATTGGGCTGATGTTCCATGGTTGGCCGTTCTTGATCCCGCTGTAACCACTACAACACAAAAAGATTATTACGTCGTTTATCTATTCTCAATTGATATGAAGAGAGTTTATTTAAGCTTAAATCAAGGAATGACTGAACTTGAAAAAGAACTTAAAACGAGTGGAGCGGCTAGAGAATTAGTAAGAAGAGCAGAATTTATAAGAGATCGTTTAGGTGAATTTAAAAATCACTTTAGCTATAAACCAATAGATCTTGCAGTTAATTTAGCTGGAAACACTACAAGACCTCTTCTTTATGAAAAAGGACATGCTTTTGGTAAAGAATATGATTTATCGAAACCATTAAATGAGGATGAATTAGTTAAGGATTTAAATAATATTTTAGATTTATATTTAGAGTTAACTTATAGGGGTGGTTTAGAGGCAGAAGAGTTTACTGATGAATACAAACCAGAGGATGTTGAGTTAGATTTAACAGAGCAAAGACAGTATAAGGCCCACTTTAGAATAGAACGTTCATCTACGAATGCAAAAAAAGTAAAAAAAGCTTTAGGTTACACTTGTCAAATCTGTGAGTTTAATTTTAAGAAAAAGTATGGAGAAATTTCATTAAGTAAGAAAAAAGAAGAGTTTATAGAGGCCCATCATAAAGTACAATTATCTAGTTTGCCTAAAGGAGAAGTAATTAAATTTAGTATAGAAGATTTTGCAGTACTTTGTTCAAACTGTCATAAAATGGTTCATAAGAAAAATCCTCCTTATACTATCGAGGAAATGAAAAAAATCATCAAAGGAAGCTTAAACTAAAGTCTAAAGGTCAAAGTAGGTAGTTACATATTTCTTTTTTTACCCCTGCCGGTAGTCGTGATCTTCTATTATTTGAAAATAGTTTGAAAAAAGTCGGTCGCATTACGGTCGCACAACTAGACAAGAGTCTGCATTTGTGATTCAATATTTTTTAGAAAGTGATAGTGAAAATAAATAAAAACGAATAGGAGAGATGGCCGAGTGGTTGAAGGCGCCCGCTTGGAAAGCGTGTATACTGTCAAAGGTATCAAGGGTTCGAATCCCTTTCTCTCCGCCAAGATTTTTAAAGTTTGAGATTATTTTTATGAGTATCGTAAAAAAAAATAGGCCATTCTTTCACGATCGAATATTTATTGAACCAATAAGAAAGATATCGTTCAGCTAAAAAAGCGTAAATTCTTATTTCATGCCATGAATTTAAATTAAAACCAAATTTGTTTTCACATCTTTCAAGCCAAGGAAAAACAGATTTGTAATATTCTTTAATTATTTTTTTTGATCTGCATATAAACATATTTTCTTTATTAAAAGATTGTTTATTGATAAAGATTCTAAAATCATCCCGTTCTTTTTTTTCTAAAAAATCTATCGCTTTATCAATTTTTCCATTTCCATGAAAAATGTCAAAATGAAATCTTATGGTTGTTTGATTTTTCATGAAGGACTTGAAATTTCTTAAGATTGATCTTAATCCCCCATTTTTAATAATTTTAGATAATTTTACTTTACCGAAAGGAATTTTTTCTACTAGTATAGTTTCATAGTTAAGCCAATCTTTACTAACATCTTTTAAAACATGATCTTTAAAATTTTTATTATCAATAATCTCGCTTAATTCATTTGTTTTTAAATGATTATTATTAGCCCAATATCTTCTATATGCACAAAACCCAATCCATTTTTTTTCAGGCATATCATCAATCATATTTTTCCAAAACCAATAATGAAATGTATATTCCCCATAATATTTATTTTTGTCTGAAATATTCTTTCCAGTATTGTCTCTTATCCATTCATTATTGAAATTATTTTGCCCTAGCCCCACAGGTACATATTTTATAACTTTAAGGTTGTCCAAGTGCTGTGGATACAGAGATAGACAAAACATAGAAAGGTTTTTCATTATTTTAATTTTTTAATTTATCAAATAAAAAAATTTCTAAATTTTTTTTATCACTCCAGTTAGGGAAATTTTTTAATTTATTTTTATAATTGAAAAATTTCTTTGAAGATAAGTATTTTGTTTTAATTTTTCTTTTTAATTTTCTATTCAATAAATCTATAATATTTTTGATTTTGGTAAATTTTTTATTTTTAATACAATATTCACCTTCTTGAACTTTATTATTTATTACCATATCTATTGCCAGCATGAGACTTTCGATATGAACAAAGTTCATTGTTAAATTTCTGGACACAATTTTAATATTTTTATTTTGTGAATATTTTTTGATTATTGTAGGTATAATTTTTTTTCTTTTGTCATTATCTCCATATGTTTCATACAGTTTTAAATCATAGAATTTGATGTTAGGATTATACTTTTTATAAAATTCTTCAATTTTTTGAAAAGTAAATTTTGTAACTGCATAAAAATTTTTAGGAGAAAAATGATTCTTGTATGAATATTCCATCATACTACCAAAATTAATAAATTTCTTAATTTTTTTTTTTAGAATTTCTAAAATAATCGAACAGAAAATAATATTAGTTTCAATAAGATTTTGAATAGCTTTTATATCGTTTTTAGTCGAATAAAAAGTTGCGCAATTTATAACTGTATTAATTTTTTTTTTTTTTAACTTTTTTTCCAACTCTTCAAATTCTTTATAAAATATCGGAAAATAATTTTTATTTTTTTTTAATTCTTTAATATATCTATTTTTTTTGTTTTTTTCTCTTAAGATATCATAAATATAAATATTTTTTTTTAATAATAAATTAAGAATATGCGAACCAATAAATCCTGTTGAGCCAGTTATGAGAATTCTTTGTTTCAATTTCTAATTTAAGAATTTATTTTTATATAAAGCAAAAGATAAATTATTTTTATCTTTTACGGATACTTTTGGCTTTTTTATAGGCCATTTTATTTTTAAATCTTCATCACGCCAATTAATTCCAATTTCGTGTCTTTTTGATCGATAGTTATCACATAAGTAATAAATTATATTTTCTTTATCTAAACCTAAGAACCCATGTGCACATCCTCTTGGAACAATTAATGATCTTGGACTATTTGCTGAAAGAACTATTGAAAAAATTTTACCAAATGTTTTTGAATTCTTTCTTAAGTCAACTACTACATCAAATATTTTTCCTTTTAAAACTGTGACAAGTTTTGTTTGTGAGAATTTTGTTTGAAGATGTAAGCCTCTTAAAACATTTTTTTTTGATTTTGATAAACAACCAAAGATAAAAGGTCTTTTTACTAATTTTTTTTTAAAAACTTCTCTAAAAAAACCCCTAGAATCATAAAAATTTTTTGATTTTAAGATTTTTAATCCAGGAAAATTTGTATTTATTATTTTCATTTAATCAAATCTTGTAAATATTGAGAATATTCACATTTTCCATAAAATTTTATTGATTTGTAAATATTTCTTTTAGATATCCATTTATTTATATATGCAATTTCTTCCAAACATCCTATTTTTAAACCTTGTCGTCTTTCTATACTGGAAATAAACTGAGCTGTTTCATTCATATTTTGAACACTTCCGGTATCTAACCAAGCACTACCACGCCCCATAAATTCTGCGTCTAGTTTTTTATCTTTTAAATATTTTTTTATTAAATCAACTATTTCAAGTTCTTTTCGTTTTGAAGGTTTTAATTTTTTTGAATAGTTTACTACATTTCTATCAAATAAGTAAAAACCAGTTATAGCTAACTTTGAATTTGTTTTTTTGGGTTTTTCTAAAATATTCTTAATTTCATTATTTTTATTCAATTCTACAATCCCATAATCTGAGGGATTATTTACAATGTATGTAAAGATTGTAGCTCCACGATTTTCTTGAATTTTTTCTTTGATTCTATTGGTAAAACCCTGGCCATAAAAAAAATTATCACCTAAAATTAAAGCTACACTTTGATTTTTTATAAATTTTTCCCCAATTATAAATGCTTCAGGAAGTCCGTTTGGTTTCTTTTGTTCTTTATAAGATATTTTAATTCCAAGATTTTTTCCATTATCTAGAATTTTTTTAAATAAATTAGTATCTCCTCTGTTAGTAATTATAAGAATGTCCTTTATTCCAGCTAACATTAATACTGAAAGAGGATAAAAAATAAGAGGCTTGTCATATAATGGAAGAAGTTGCTTATTTAAAATTTTTGTTAGAGGACTTAGTCTTGTTCCTTTGCCACCGGCTAAAATGATACCTTTTTTTATCATATTTTTAGTCCTATTCGATTTTTAAAATCTTTATTTTTAAAATAGTTATTTTTAAATTTATTTATATACCAAATAACTGTTTCATTTATTCGTTGATCAAAATTTGATTTGCATTTCCATTTTAATTTATTTTTAATTTTCGAAGAGCTTAAACAATATCGAAGATCATGTCCCGGTCTATCTTTTACGAAGTATATTTTCGTTTTAATATTTTGAGGATAGATTATTTTTTTAAAATTCGATATTATTTGTTCTGCAATTTGGACATTATTTAATACTTTTCCACTACCAACATTGTAATTTTCTCCAATAATTCCTTTTTCTGCAATTTTAATAAGAGCTTTGCAATGATCTTCAACGTAAATCCACTCTCTTACATTTTTTCCTCTTCCGTAAATTGGAATAGGTTTATTATTTAGGATATTATAAATTATAGTTGGAATTAACTTTTCAGGATATTGGTTTGGACCAAAATTGTTACAGCAATTAGTTATAATTGCAGGAATTTTATAAGTTCTAATATAAGACTTTATCAATAAATCTCCACTTGCCTTCGAAGCCGAGTAAGGAGAACTGGGATTATAACGATCTTCTTCTTTCGACTTATAATTTTTTTTTATGTCTCCGTATACTTCATCAGTAGAAACATGTATTAATTTAATTTTTTTTTTATAGGCTCTAATTGCTTCAAGAAGGTTAAAAACTCCTAAAATGTTACTTTCAATAAATTTTTTCGGCCCATCAATTGACCTGTCAACGTGTGTTTCTGCAGCAAGATTAAAAATGATAGATGGATTAAATTTTTTTAAAATATTTTTTATGAAAATTTTATTATTAATATCCTGTTTATAAAAAAGATAATTTTTTATTTCAGGACTAATATTATTAAAATTTGAAGCGTAAGTAACTTTATCGATATTAATTACAAAGTACTTTTTTTTTAGAATATTGATAAGATTACTTCCTATAAATCCTAAGCCACCTGTTACAATAACTTTTTTCATTTTTTACGCTTTAAGGTTCATAAATATTTTATATATTTATTACAAAATACTTTATAGCTTAAATTAATGAATAGTTTCGAAAAAAATATTACCTTTGTTATAGTATCTTTTCGAAGCAGTCATATAATAGAAAAATGTATTAAAAGTATTAATCCTAAAATTAAAATAATTATCGTTGAAAATTCAAATAATATCGAAATTAAAGATTATTTAGAAAATAAGTTTTTAAATGTTCAGGTTATTATTGCAAAAAAAAATTTAGGATACGGAAAAGGTAATAATCTTGGAATATCTAAAGTGGATACTCAATACGCTTTTATATTAAATCCAGATGCAATTTTAGAGGAAAATTCATTAGAAAAATTTTATAAGGCTCAATTTTTTTTAAAAGACGATTTTACAATTTTAGCTCCAAATCTCTTAAATAATTATGGTTATTTTTTAAATAGTAATAAAAATATCAACAAAGAAATATTAGAAGTCGACTATGTAAAAGGTTTCGCTATGTTAATAAATTTAAAAAAAATTCATCCTAAAGATTTATTCGATGAAAATTTTTTTTTATTTCTTGAAGAAATTGATCTTTGTAAGAGAATTAAACAAAGTGGTGGAAAAATTTTTGTTATTCAGAATTCAAAAATTCGCCACTTAGGTAAACAAGCGTCGGAAAATATTTTGAATATTGAGCTGTGTAGAAATTGGCATTGGATGTGGTCTTTATTTTATTATAATTATAAACATTTTGGAATTATAACCGCATATAGAGTTGCT
>Ga0315907_10004158_pt1 | contig 16447 bp, 17 predicted proteins | sample LakEriMetagenome_3_FD_203525 | JGI IMG/M metagenome (GOLD analysis project Ga0315907, IMG submission 203525) | Freshwater fungal communities from buoy surface, Lake Erie, Ohio, United States - Buoy 12 MA123 | ecosystem: Environmental > Aquatic > Freshwater > Lake > Lake biofilm | place: USA... | reverse complement strand
CATTTAATTGGTCCAGCAACGTATACCATTTATGACATGTTTGGTAAAGTTCAACAGAACGGAACGGCAAGTAACAATCCAATCATTTCGCTTAAATCACTCATGGCTGGATCTTATTTGATGCTCATCGAAACGGACGGGAAGCAACTGAAAAAATCGTTTGTAAAACGATAAGAATTTCTAATTAAGACGATTAAGAAGTAAGGTTCGAACGCAGATGATATCCTCATGCAGGTAACGGTCGATTGCCATAAAGGAAATTTCAGAACGTAATTGCTTGTACAAGGCATCTACCTCATTCGTTAATTCCCAACCTTCCCTGAATCCATAGGCTTGCGATGCCGTTAACCACTCCATGGCTGCTACAGAAATGACATTGTCAAGAACTCGGAATAGTTTAGTGGCGGCATTTGCCCCCATACTCACATGGTCTTCTTGTCCGTTACTGGAATCAATCGTATCCACACTAGCCGGAGTGCATAACTGTTTGTTTTGACTCACAATGGAAGCTGCGGAATATTGAACGATCATAAACCCAGAATTCAAGCCGGCATGCTTCACCAAAAACGGCGGTAAATCGCGCGTTCCCGAAATCAACTTGTAGATTCTACGTTCCGAAATTGAGCCCAATTCAGCAAGAGCTATGGCCAGAAAATCCATAGCCAAGGCCAAGGGTTGTCCATGAAAATTACCTGCCGAAACAATTTGATCTTCCTCGGGAAACAAGGTGGGATTGTCAGTCACGGCATTCAATTCATTCTCAAAGGTCGTTTTAACAAAATTCAAGGTATCCAAGGTTGCCCCATGAACCTGAGGAATACACCTGAAAGAATAAGGGTCTTGTACATGATTTTTTATGCGTGCTGAGTTTTTCAACAACCCGCGCATTGTCGTAGCTACCTCAATCTGTCCATGTTGCTTCCGGAGTTCATTAACATTCGCCTGAAAAGGTTCTTTTCTGCCGTCATAGGCTTCTAAAGACAAGGCTGCAATCTTAAGCCCTTCCTTAAGTAAGGTATGTCCCGTACTGACTGCATACGTCCCATAGGCATTCATAAATTGTGTTCCATTCAACAAGGCCAAGCCTTCCTTCGCTTGTAGAATTATCGGTTCAAGACCATAATTAGTATGTAGTTTATTTCCTGGCATGCGCTCACCGTTTACACGAATCTCTCCTTCTCCGATGAGTGGTAAACAGAGATGGGCCAAGGGTGCCAAATCACCAGAAGCACCAAGACTTCCTTGCTCATAAACCACAGGAATCAGGTTGTTGTTGTACAGGAACAAAAGGCGTTCAACCGTTGCAAGTTGTACCCCGGAAAATCCTTTTGAAAGCGCAATTGCTTTAATCAAAAGCATCCGCTTTACGAGGTGTGTAGGAACCTCAGCACCGACACCACAGGCATGAGAACGGATTAAATTCACTTGAAGTTGATTCAAATCTTCCGTAGAAATAACGGTATTACAGAGCGAGCCAAACCCAGTATTAATTCCATAATAAATTGCGCCCTCTTCCTTAACCTTTGCTTGTAAAAAAGAAAAGCCGGTTTCGATGGCTAACGTAGCCTGAGGACCGAGGACAACTTCTGTCGAATTTTTCAATACACGCTCCAATTCTTCCAGAGAAACCCATTGATTATTCAATACAAATTGAGTCATTATTTTTGGGTAAAGGTTGCAAAATCTTTCGCGAAATAGGTCAGAATTCCATCTGCTCCCGCCCTGCGCATACTCATTAAAATTTCAGAGACAATGGCTTCATAATTGATCCATCCTTTTTCTGCCGCTGCATACACCATGGCGCATTCACCACTCACATTATACGCAGTAATTGGAACCGTGCTATGTTCTTTAAGTAAATGAATAACATCTAAATATGATAACGCCGGCTTAACCATGATAAAATCCGCGCCTTCTTCCATATCCAAGGATGCTTCTAGTAACGCTTCCCGTTTATTTGCGGGATTCATTTGGTATGTTTTTTTATCTCCTGATTTCGGAGCAGAATTTAATGCATCCCTGAACGGACCATAAAAAGCGCTTGCGTATTTAGCGGAGTATGCCATGATGCTTGTATCGGTATACCCCTCTAAATCTAAGGCTTCACGGATATACCCTACTCGTCCATCCATCATATCGCTTGGACCAATAATATCAATCCCTGCTTGCGCTTGAGCAATACTCATTTTAGCTAAAATCGGCAAAGTTTCATCGTTCAAAATCTTCCCATCCTGAACTAAACCATCGTGACCATCTGAAGAGTAAGGGTCCATGGCCACGTCACTCATTAAAATGACCTCTGGAAATCGTTCTTTAATTGTACGGATTGCATGCAAATAGAAATTCTCTGAAGCGTAACTATACGTAGCTGTTTTATCTTTTAAGTCATCTGAAACTGCCGGAAACAAAACGAATTTATTTAATCCTAAGTTTACCGAGGATTCAATTTCCTTTAACATTAAATCCAAGGACCATCGGTAATTTCTTGGCAACGAGGATATTTCCTCTTTGACTCCGGTTCCATCCGTGAGAAACATCGGATAAATCAAATGTTCTACGGATAAAAAGTTCTCTTGCACCATATCGCGTATGGCGGCATGTTTTCGGTTTCTTCTTGGTCTGACTTGCATAGGATTACATTAACATACCCCCGCAAACGTGGAGTGTTTGACCGGTAATATATGCAGACATGTCTGAAGCCAAGAAAACGGTAGCATTCGCTACATCTTCAGGTTTTCCACCTCTTTTTAGGGGAATGGCATTTCTCCATTGTTCTACCACAGCAGGATCAAGTACTTCGGTCATTTCTGTTTCAATGAACCCTGGTGCGATGGCATTGCAGCGGATATTTCTAGAACCTAATTCGGCCGCAATCGATTTTGTAAAACCAATCAAACCAGCTTTAGAAGCCGCGTAATTTGCTTGTCCAGCATTTCCTTTTACTCCAACCACGGAACTCATGTTAATAATCGAACCAGAACGCGCCTTAAGCATCGGTTTGATAACCGCTTTGGTTAAGTTGAATGCGGATTTAAGATTCGTATTGATAACTTCATCCCATTGCTCCTCAGTCATTCGCATCATCAGTGTATCGCGTGTGATTCCCGCATTATTTACAAGAACATCTACCGTTCCAAATTGCTCAACCACCTTATCAACTAATTCATGGGCTTGGTCAAAATTTGATGCGTCGGACTTAAACCCAACCGCCACACCACCTTGTGAAGTCAGTTCAGCTTCTAGCGCACGTGCTTTTTCATCTGAAGAAAGGTAAGTAAACGCCACTTTTGCACCGTGATTAACGCAAATTTGTGCAATTGACTTTCCGATGCCTCTTGAGGCTCCGGTGATAATAACAACTTTATCTTTTAATAACATAGTTAATTTTTTTTCAAAGATAATCAAAGTGTTACACATGCGGAGAATTTACAAAAGTTCCTACCTTTGATTATGATGGAAGAAGGACATACCTTTTGGTTTACGGGATTATCTGGCGCGGGAAAGACGACACTTTCTAAGGCGCTATCTGAAGAATTACCCCGAGCCGGAAAGAAGGTAGTTGTTTTGGATGGGGATGAACTGAGAAGTACCATCTCGAGTGACCTTGGATTCACCGAGGAAGACCGAATGGAACAAAATCGAAGGGCTGCAAATATAGCGAGGATACTAAACGAACAAGGAATCCATGTGTTGGCCGCCCTTATTTCACCTACTCATGAAATTCAAACAATGATAAAACACGTCATTGGAAACAATCGATGCTTTTTGATCCATGTGGACTGCTCTATTGAAGGCTGTAAACAACGTGATGTCAAGCAGCTTTATTCAAATAACCATAAACAGAACGAGGGGAATTTCACGGGAATTCATCAGCCCTATGAAGAGCCCATTAACCCATGGTTGAAAATAAATACAGAGGACAAACCTTTTGAAAGGTGCAAGATTGAATTGCTTGAAGCCATTCATGCTACATTCAATCAATAATTCTATTTTTGTCGAATGAAATATTGGAATGCTAGTCGATGTAAAGAACTCCTCGAGAAAGGAACTGTTCTTGCCCTTGATATTCGTGAACCGTATGAATATCAGCATGTCAATTGTGGATTTAATAATGTCCCAATGGCAACCCTAATCGAGTTCCTTCAAGAAAAAGATCGAAGCACTCCCTTGGTATTGTTATGTCAATCAGGAAAAAGAGCACAAGCTGCAGGGAATTTAATTGAAACCGAACTCGGCTTCGTGGAGGTAATAATTGTAGAACAAGGCCTACAAGGATGGCAAAAGGAAGTTGACTCTTCGCTCAAACTCGATTAACATGATAGAAATTTTACAACATCTTTTTGCATTAGATATTACTTGGTTTGTACAAGAATTTGGGACCGCAATATATATCGTTCTTTTTCTTGTAATTTTTATTGAAACAGGATTAGTTGCTTTTCCATTTTTACCGGGAGACTCCTTGTTATTTACTGCAGGGTTATTTTGTAAAAGTGGACAACTCGACCTCATGATTCTCCTTCCTTTATTGTTTATTGCAGCAATTCTCGGAGACAACATAAATTATTGGGTAGGAAGAAAAATTGGATTGAATGTATTCTCATTTTCCTTTCGAGGCAAACCCTTAGTAAAAAAAGAATACCTAGATAAAACCTCCTTGTTTTTTGAGAAACATGGAACTAAAGCAATCATTTTGGCGCGATTTGTTCCGTTTGTCCGAACGTTCGCACCCTTTGCTGCGGGGGTTGCCAAAATGAAATACAGAACGTTCGTTAGCTATGACCTTTTAGGAGGTGCGCTTTGGGTGGGATCAATGATGATTGCAGGGTATTTATTAGGTGAAGTTAAATGGATTAGAGAACATGTAGATTTGATGGCCATTGCTATCGTTTTGATTTCAGTTAGTCCAATACTCATTTCCTGGTTGACAGGTCGTAAAAAAAACGGATGAGCCATGAAAAAGGCAATCACCATATTAAAATATAGCTCGTCACTTATCGGACTTGTTATTATTTCTTTTTTTTTACTTTGCGTATTCCTTGCCTTAATCCCTGTTGAAAAGGAAATTACCAAAGCCCCAAGAAATGTAACGATTTACTTTATGCAATCAGGTGTACATACCGACATCATTGTCCCGGTTCATCACAAAATACAACATTGGGACGCCCTGTTTCCATATGAAAACAACAAAGTTTACGATACCACTTTCCATTGGATTGGGCTTGGCATGGGCGATAAACGATTTTTTCTAACCACACCGAGTTTTAGCGATTTAACCTTTTCTACCGCCTTTCGTGGAGCCTTTGGCTTAAGTGGCGCAGCGATTCATGCGTATTACCATTACGAAATCCCGAGTGATCGTCCGATTATTAAGTTGAGAATTACAGAAAATCAATACAAACGACTTTGTGCTTATATTAAACGGACCGTTAAATTCAAACATAATAAACCGGTATTGCTACATTCCAAGGTTAAAGGAACCACCTTCGACTACGACCGATATTATGACGCAAAAGGTGCATATAGCGTGTTAAACACGTGTAATTCATGGGTAAATGAGGGCTTGAAGGCTGCGGGTCAACGCGGATGTTATTGGACTGCTTTTGCTGGAGGAATTTTCTACCAATATGGGAAATAAACTGCTATTTTTCCTGCTGTGTGCAACAATGTCAATCCATGCCCAGCAACATCTATTGATTTTTGCTAATGGGTACCTCGGTCCAAAAGATGATAAGATTCCAAGAGACAACGGGGTTACATCAAAGCGGCAAAGTTATTGGTATGATTATGATGACACCATCATCAATCGATTTTTGCCTACAACACCCATTTATATCTCCGGACATCATCCGTTAAAAACCTCCCCACACCGAAGTAAATTCCGCTTTGCTTGTTCGTATGTTTTTACGCGTTTTATCTGGTTTCGAAGTAAACGAGGGTTTGGATTAAATACCAAGCCAAATCCCGAGGGATTTCTAACGCGCTATGAAAACGGGAAAATCTGCGGAAGAAACTTTTTACAATTTGCAAAAGACTCCTTAAAGTCAAATCCCCGCAACGATACACTCGACATTGTTTGCCACAGCATGGGGTACGCCTATATTCTTGGATTTTTAACACAAGTAGATTCTATTTATAATTTAGGGAAGATTTTAATAATTGCTCCAGAAACCCCTGATTTTATGGGCTACGACTGGAATAAATTCCAAGAAGTTTGGCAATACGGAAGTAATTTAGGTGAGCCCAAGGCCGACATTATTTGTTTTCAAGACGGTATTGCTCCACAAGGTCCTGTTAAGAATTTAGAACGCTTAAATCCGGCCAAAGGTGGACGAGTCTTTGTTCCAAAACATGCCAGTCGAGGCTTTATTTTTAGTCACCATTTAAATTGGTTTGATTGGTTTTATACCGTTGATCCGGGAGACTATGGATTTTTCACCCGTTAGCTTTCACTTTTTTGTTAGTTTTGAGCATGCAAAAAGACGTATCCCTTAAACCATTCAACACCTTTGGAATTGATGTACGCGCTGCATTATTTTCGTCGTTTTCAAGTATTGAGGAACTAATTGACCTTCTTCCTGCCATACGAAATACAGCTACCTTAATTTCAGGGGGCGGAAGCAACATGTTGTTTACAAAAGACTTTGAAGGGTTGTTTGTTCGGAATTGCATCAAGGGGTTAAAGGAAATTGAACGAACTGAAACGCATGTAATTCTTGAGGCGGGTGCTGGAGAAAATTGGCATGACTTCGTTATCTCTTGCGTTGATCAGGGCTTTGGTGGTCTAGAAAATTTAAGTTTAATTCCAGGCTGTGTTGGCGCCTCACCCATGCAAAACATTGGTGCATATGGTGTTGAAATCAAAGATACCTTCACCTATCTAGATGCTGTAGAAATTGCAACAGGTAAGGTAAAAAGATTCACCCTATCCGATTGTGCTTTTGGCTATCGAGAAAGTGTTTTTAAGCGTGAATTGAAAAATCAATATGTAATTTGTAGGGTAGCTTTTACCTTATCGCTAAATCCAACCATTAATACATCTTACGGAGTTATTGAGGCGGAACTACATGAAATGAGTATAACTACACCTAGCATCAAAGATGTTAGCAATGCAGTAATTCGCATTCGTCAATCAAAGCTACCTGACCCTAAATTACTTGGGAATGCCGGCAGTTTCTTCAAAAACCCCGTGGTTTCTAACGCGATTCTTCAAACAATCCAATCAAGCCATGAGCGTGTTCCATCCTACCCGGCTGGAGATGGCCATGTGAAATTAGCTGCGGGTTGGTTAATCGAACAAGCAGGCTGGAAAGGTAAACGCTTTGGCAATGTTGGAGTTCATGAACTTCAAGCCTTGGTGTTAGTGAATTATGGTGGCGGTACAGGGAAAGAAATTTATGACCTTTCACAGCGTATCATTGAAGATATACAAGAAAAATTCGGCGTTAGCTTGGAGCGTGAAGTAAATATCTATTAGTCTTTTTTAAAGACGTCGTCTGAAATCCCTTTATTGACCAGGTAGTTTGAAAAGGTTAATACGATCGTACCTTTTTCATTGTCTTTATATTTCTTTTGCTTTTCGTTATTGCGAATATCGGAAGCTACACTCTTAGGCATTTTGAATTTTTTAATGTCCACTGTAAAGGTTATTTTATTGGGTAGACCATACTTTTTATTCAGGTTATATTCATAATCAATAGAGACCGTGCCGCTTGATTTGGTGGTTAGCACCGTTCTATAAATTAAATCCTCCGACGTAGAGATGTACACTTTCGCTAATATAATTTCACTGTTTTCATCGGTTGGTAGGATTGAAATCAGGCGTGTTTTATGCTCATTAATTGTTTTTGCCTCTCCCAATACGGCACTATACTTTTTTTCATTGGATAGAAATCCAGTTAAATCACTCATTCCTTGTTTAGGGAGGATGGCTATTCCCTTTGATTCCACTTTAAACTTATCCTTCTGTTTAAAATAGATTTTGGCTTTTGCGATGGGTACCTTAATAAATGGAATGGCGGCTTTAATTTGAACATCGGCTTGATAATCTTCAACGAGGTCGATTTTATCAATTACCCCTTTAAGGATTTCTTCTGCGGTTTGACTAAATCCTACTACCCCTGTTAGGATAAAAACAAAAAGTAAAACTGATTTCATGAGGTAATATCTTTTTTATTAAATCGAATGAGGGTGATTCCAAGCAACACGGCAATGTGCGCCACTAAAATTAGTACCGATTCCCAAATGGCTGATGTAGGATATGGATCTTCGAACACACTGCGCCAAGCCGCCATGTGCGTAGTAAACATGTAGGGTTTGATCGAATCAAACACTGAAACATCCAAGGTGCCAATAATGGTAAATAAAATGATGACCGACATGGTGGAAACGATGGGTCCAACGCTATTCTTTGCAAAGGCGGAAAACGCAAGGGATAAGGTAGCAACGGTCCATAATGCAAGAAAAGCAATAAGAAGTGCCAATGCAAAACGCCACGCTAAATCAGCTTCTGGAAGAATCAATAAGCCATTGGAATTCAAGACAATCAAATCGCCAGTACCGAACATCCATTTCGCAACAAAAAGAGATAAAAAGCCCAACCAAACGGTCATAATCAAGGTGTAAATTGTTGCTGCTATCCATTTAGACAAGACAATACCTGTTCTTGAAATGGGTTTTGTCGCTAGCATTCGAATCGTACCTGAGGCTTCTTCCCCAGAGAGTAAATCACCGGTCACTAATGAAATTAATAGGGGAACATGCACAATCAACATCTGCATGATGATGAACGCAATTAAATTACCGTTTAAAATTTTCCCATTAAAACTTAAGGTTTGTTCAAAGGAAGCCGTAACAAAACCAATGTAAGATTTCCCATCGGCTATCATGGCAAAAAGTACAATCAGGATTAATAACGTTAATGCACCAATTCCGATATAACTTCTAATTTTAGTAGCAATCTTTAGTAATTCGTTGATCGTATTTTTCCACAGCATCATTTCTCGGTCATTTTAATGAAAAAATCTTCTAAACTTCGCTTAGGAATTACCGCTTTAACACCGCATCCGGTCTCAACAAGTCGCTGGATCAGTGGCTGGCGAATGTCCTCTTCCATTTCAATATGGTAGGTGCCTTGATAGACTAAACGTGCTGAAAGTGAAGAAAAATCGCGTTGAATGGTTTCCTCAAAAACTGCTGGATTCGCTACCGAAATCTCTAAATTCATGCTTTGTTTTTCCAACAATTCATGCACATTACCTTCTACGATGGTTTTACCCTGGTTTATTATGACCATGCGATTTGCAATGATTTCAATTTCAGACAATTGATGCGAAGAAAGGAGTACCGTTTTCTTCTGTTCATCTCGCAAGCGAAGAATTAAATTTCGAACCTCTATAATTCCTTGAGGATCTAATCCAGTAGTTGGTTCATCAAGAATAATAACATCTGGATTATGCAGCAAGGTTTGAGCAATACCTAAGCGTTGTTTCATGCCGTGTGAAAACCCAGAAACCTTATCCCCTTCCCTTCCATTCAACCCAACAAAATCAATCATTTCCTGAATTTGACCTTTAGTAATGTCCTTACCAGAAATGCGGGCAAATATTTCTAAGTTACGTTGCGCAGAAAGGTATTTGTAAAAATCAGGTTTTTCAATAATACACCCAACCCGTGTAAGCACTTCGGATCGATTTTGATTAAGGGCTTTACCAAAAAACTTAATCTCCCCGTCTGTCGGACGTATCAAGGAAAGTAAGCAACGAATGGTTGTACTTTTACCGGCACCGTTTGGACCTAAAAATCCAAACACGTCTCCTTCATTTACATGAAAAGAAACATCTTTCACTGCGTGAAACGAACCAAAATTCTTCGCTAAATGGGAAACTTCAATTAGTGCCATATTCTTTTTAACAAGTCAAAGGTATAAAGGTTGCGCAGATGGGTGTGTCTTTTTAGTTACATTTGAAATAAAAATGAAATTTTTACTCATTTTCATCGGAATACTTCCGTGGACTGTCAACGCTCAATCTTTTGTTAATCGCACCTACAGTATGATGTATGACGTACAAGCAAAATCAGCTGTACGCATGCTTAATGGAAATTATCTAGTAGCGGGGACACAAGCCTTTGCGAATGGATTTCTAACGGTTCACACCCCTCAAGGACAAGCGTTTCAAGCAACATTTTTAAGCCAAGGAGCATTATCGAGTTTTTCTGAATTCAATCAAATTACCAAGATTAACGATACCCTTGCGGTAATTGGTGGTAAAATCTCCTTAGCTGTTGGCGCAAGCGAAATTTGGCAAGGGATATCGATGGCTGTTAATCAACAAGGGCAAGCCCTTTGGACCCTAACACACAGCATCTCAGATCCAGGTATGGACGCTACCGTAAGGGATATTGAACGAATCAATGACAGTTCTTTTTTCGTGTTAACATCAGGAATCAGTGGTGTAAGCAATTCCTTAAGTAAAATAACCGCATCGGGTAATGTACTTTGGACAACATCCTATGATTCTAATTTGAATGGGTTCCAGTTGAATGACATTTGTTTGGCGGACTCATCACTCTTTGTATGTGGAAGCATTTTTAATTTAGGGAATTTCTCTGGTATAATAATGAAAATTGATGCCGTGGGCAATATAATTGAGGGTTCGAAATACGATCATACCGTACAACCAGATTTCATTCAAGTAATACCGCAAAACGGTGGCTTAATTCTAGCGAATCGAGGTCACGCGATGGAATCAGTTGATGTGATGAAAATGGATTTTAATGGCAACGTTGTAGGGCAGAAAACATTTCAAGGAGGACTGTCTATGCCTGAAGACCTGGCTACAAAACCACTTTCTGTGATTGACAGCGCCAACTGCTGGTATTGGCGAGGGAGCGGGTTTGGTTCGTATGCCCATCGAATTGAAAGTATGAATCTACTCCCTACACAAACCTTAATGCATTATGGAAATATTCAAACCTTAATGGAAGGAGATACGTCAATTACTATACTATCTACTGGTCCGTTGTATGGTATTAAATCTCAAGTAATTCTCCAAAAACATTATGCCATTTCGGAAGTTGATTCGATTGAGGCACTCTATGCATATTGTACCTACCCCCAAAATGAACTTCCATTAAATGAAATTGCCCCGATAAAAACGACCTTTACTCCAACGGTGACCAATGGTCCGTCCCCTTCCCCATTGTTTTATCCGCTTAATTCAAATGAACCTTGGGTGAACGAACCTTTTTGTGTGGAAATGTTGGGAGAAGTTCGGGAATATGAACTGCGTTTTGGTCCGAACCCTTGTGATGATTTTATTCAAATTGAAGGATATGGTTCGGTAAATTATTCCATCTATTCAACTGAAGGAAAATTGGTAGTTCAAGGGATGACCGATGAACATGGCATAATCCCTACCCTAAAGTTGAATAACGGTATTTATATTTTGAAACTTTTGGAAACAAGTATAACGATTCAAATCCAACATTAAACTTACGGACAGCCGTAATATTCTTCGCTGTACCAACCCACATGTGTTTCACCATAGGTGCCGCCACCTGCATAATCTTGTTTTAAGGTAAAAAACAACACCTTACAATACCCATGGTCCCAGCTTGGATTTTTAACATACATCGCGCCGTATTTGTATTTATATTCAGGAATCCCAACATCATTCTTTTTGATTTGCCAAATATCATGGGTCAGTCCAATTTTGTACACGGTTAAAGCCGCCGCATTTTTTAAGTAGGCCTTCATTTTTGACTCAAGTCCTGCATCCCGGAATTTGAACATGTAATCCGCTGGTTTATGTTTTGGCAACGCGGTCTTCAAGGTAGATTTCAAATTATCAAGGAGTAATGTCAAGGTGTCTTTAGGCATTGATGGGTTTCGTCCTGTTAGCTTAGCGAGTTCTGCATAATCGTTGAAAAAGCCCTCTAAATTGGTAAAGCGTTCTTGTCTTGCCTTTGGAGAAACTGCTTGTCCAACTATGTCATCATTCACAAACCAATCTCCACCGTTGTTAAAACTTACGGCATCTTTAATTTCATCAGTTATATCGGTCACCATATTCGTGATTTGAACTCCAAACTCCCCGTCGCCACTGCTGGATAATAAACAGGAAATCAAGCTGTCACGTTTCATTGCAATTTGTCCCCAAATAAATGGATTGTCTTCGTATTTACAGTAAAAATTTGGAAGACTTGAATAGCGTAATTTAAATAGGCTGTCGAGCGATTTTAGCTTTCTTTGATGCTCCTTCGCTTCTTTTACACTTCCTAAATAGTACGCCGGCCAACGCTCATTCCAATTGGTTAACACCGATAAACTCGGCAAATGATTAGAAGCATAGCAATTCAAATAGTGCCTAACGTATTCTTCATAGAGTCTACATTCATTTCTAAACTTAGTAAAATCAACATCTGGATAGACCGAATTTGCGGCAAAATATCGAATGGCGTTCGCATTATTTTTAAGATCCCAATCGGTAGCATTCGCATCAATAATTGCATACCCACCGTCAACTACTTGATAAACACGCTTACGCGACAAATATCCCCTACTGTCGATTACCACGCAGAATGCACCCGCTGCGATATTGTTGTTTACTGTTGCTGGAGCATCTGGATTACGCTCAAAATTATAGGAATCATTACTGGAATTCGTAGAACCATTTGTAGTTCCATCGGTACTTCCGTTTGATTTATTTGTGTTTGATCCTTTACCCTTTAAGGTAACGTTTGATCCATTTACATTAATTTTTATTTGCGCAGTGAACATCAATGTAAAACCAACTGCACACAAAAAGACAACATGTTTCATAATAGTAAGATATGAGATAAAAATAATAAACTTTCAGAGAGTCAACGAATTAAAAATCAAACGTTTAATAGAAATGAACGATTAATTGTGCAGGAAATTCGATTTTTTCCAATTTCCTAGAATTTGTTGAATACACTGTGCTTCTTTCGATGTTTTATCTAATTCCCAGGTGACACTTTTGTCTGTCAATGTCTTATCTGCAGGGACATTAAAAAACACAATTCCCTTTACATTCTTATAACTTTGAGGAATAGCATTTAGCGCCTCTTCGTACCATCTTTTTCGATCACCTCCCACTTTCAAACTCCCAAATTCAATAATAAATATTGGTTTTTTAAAACTACTTAAAGCCCCATAGTGGCCAGAAAACAACTGATCAAAGCTCCACCACTTACTCCAATAAACCGAGGAACCAAAATTCAATATTCCAGTGGCTACGACATCCACGTATTCATCACCCGGATAAAACGATGCGTAATCATCATAAGCAGAATGGATACTCCACATCCAAATCACATTATTTACATTCAATGATTTAAATATTTCATAAACATGTATCCAAGCTTTTGAAAAATCACCCACCTCATTGTTGTGTGGTCCCCATGGATATCTGTACGGATCATTCATTTCGTGGGCAAACCTTAAGTAAATAGGTGACTTAATCCGTTTAGCTTCTTTTGCCCAACGCCGAATATAATCATCATACACCCCGGAATAAATCGCTTTCAATGGCTTCACTTCACGGTTTTCAATTGGCGCTTGATTTGGAATATTCTCCGAAAAATCCGATAACCAAGGCTCCCATGTGATGACAGGAATTGAACCGGCTGTTACAATTTCTTGAACCCGAGCCGAAGGAAATTGCTCTTCTTTTTTACTTCCCCAGGCCACATATAATTGAACTAAATCCATATGAACACCTAACTTTTCGTCCATTTCCATGGTCGCTTCGGTAACATTACTTTTTGAAGAACCCGCGTATCCGATAAGAATTTTGTTTGGATTTTTTGCTTGTTTTGTGCTCAAGGTTAGTTTTACTCGATGCTTAGGAGAAACTCGAAGCTTCTGTTGTTCAATTGAATCCGAGTGGTTTACCGTATCTCCAATAAAGACTTTTTCTATTTCATGAACCGTTTCACTGATCGGACCTTTTCCTTTAGAGGATGCTGCATCAATAAGCAAAAACATCCCAATGGAAAGTGTAAATGCTAGCGCAATAATTCCGATTCGTTTTAGAGAGGTCATTTCGATAAATAAGCACTTAAACTGACATTAAAATCTTCCATTTCATTCATTCCCGCTAACTTAAGGCGATCATTATTCCCATACATTTCCCAAATCTCAAAGGGTCGATAAGGTAAATGATTTAAAATTTCAATGTGTTCTGGGGCAATAATCATATTCGCTAAGGCAGTAATTTCCTTTAAAGATATGAGTTTTCCACTGGATAAATTAATGATTTCGAATATTGGCGGTCTTAGAATGAAGATTTCGATTGCTCGAACGACATCATTAATATACAAGAAGTCTCTTTTCTGCATGCCTTCAGTCATCTCAAGCGGTTGTTTAGCATGAAACGCATGTACTAAATCCGAAATAAAAAATCCGCGAGCTTGACCGGGCCCAAAACAATTAAACAAGCGCAAAATATGGGTGTGAATTCCAAAATTTCGAAAATAAATATCAAACAATTCTTCGCACATGACTTTGGATATTCCGTAAGGGGAAACTGGTTTCAATTCATCTGTTTCTCTTACCATTCCTTCTTTCGGCCCATACACTTCGGCAGAACTTAAAAAAATAAACTTTGTAGGAACTGCTGAAATTCTTGCAGCCTCCAATAAACGAGTAGTTAGTCCAACATTCCCATCCAGCATTGCTGTCATGACTTTAAAATCTCGTGATCGCGAGGTATTCGAAGCCAAATGTACAACCACCGACGGTTTGTGCGTTTGAAATAAACGAATTAATGAAGATTGAGTATATGGATCCGAATCGTCTCCTGAACGCTGTAATCCAATGATTTTGAATTGCGCGTTTTTTGTAAGATGATTGAGTAAATGGCGACCAATAAATCCATTTGCACCAGTTACTAAAACAGTTATTTGGTCCATTCTAGGGATAAATTTGTTGCCTCAATACAATACGTTTCTATCTGTTCCCTTGTTTTGATTTCACCTTGCTCATGCCATGCTTTATACCATTGAAACGTTTGGTCCACGGTCTGCTCTAAATTCCATACAGGTTGCCAATGCAACAATTTGTTCGCTTTACTGCAATCTAACATTAATAAGTGTGCCTCATGGGGTAAATTGGGGTCGGGTTTAACTTCAAAATTAATCTTAGCCCAATTTTTCTGGCTAAGCTCAATCAGTTTTGATACACTGCAATTACTGTCTAGCGCAGGACCAAAATTCCAACCTTCGGCATATGCATCCGGTTCTTCCAATAATTTTTGTCCGAGTAAGAGGTAGCCACTCAGGGGTTCCAGTACATGTTGCCATGGGCGAGTCGCCTTTGGATTCCTAATTTCAACCAACTTATTCTGTGTAACCGAACGAACCAAATCGGGTATAATTCGATTTGCGCTAAAATCACCGCCGCCAATTACATTCCCTGCTCGGGCAGAAGCAATTTGCATAGTTACCTCGCCATGAATAAATGATTTACGAAAAGATTGTGTGACTAATTCCGCACAGCCTTTGGAGGAACTATACATGTCGTGCCCACCGAACGGATCATTTTCTCGATAACCCCAAACCCATTCACTGTTTTCGTAACATTTATCGCTTGTCACCACTACAAACGCTTTTACACAAGTCGCTAGGCGTGCAGCATCAAGAACATTTAAGGTACCCATTACATTAGTTTCATAGGTCGTTCTTGGATTGGTGTATGAATCCAACACTAAGGCTTGTGCAGCTAAATGAAAAACAATGTCCGGCTTTACGGCATCGAACACCTGCTGAACTGAAGCAAAATCTCGAATATCTGCATTGTAAGTCGGATACCCGAGGTTTAAAACCTCGAAATGGGATTCATCCGAAGCTCCACTCCATGAAAGGCCAGTGACATGGGCGTCAAGCATCAACAACCATTGGGCAAGCCACGAGCCTTTAAAGCCGGTGTTTCCAGTTATTAATACCCGCTTACCTTGATAGATTTTTTTAAAGTAGTTCATTATTACCAAATTTTCCAAGGCGCATTGCCTTTATCCCACAATTCATTCAACTGTTTATGATCCCGCATAGAATCCATAGGCTTCCAAAAACCGTGGTGTTGATAAGCCGTTAATTGTCCTTGGTTCGCTAATTTTTCCAAGGGTTCTCGTTCCCAAATGGTATGATCATCTTCAATTAAAGACAAGACTTCGGGTTCACACACAAAAAAACCGCCATTAATCCATCCGCCATCGCCAATTGGTTTTTCAACGAAAGAGCGCACTCCGTCGTGTTCACCAGCAAGCTCTACCCCACCGAATCTACCTTCTGGTTGTACGATGGTCATGGTACACAGTCGATTTGCTTTTTTGTGAAGTGCAACGGTAGCTTGAATATCTACATTGCCAACTCCATCGCCATAGGTTAATAAAAACGGCTCATTACCAATGTAATCCTTAACACGTAA
>Ga0315907_10004157_pt1 | contig 16447 bp, 12 predicted proteins | sample LakEriMetagenome_3_FD_203525 | JGI IMG/M metagenome (GOLD analysis project Ga0315907, IMG submission 203525) | Freshwater fungal communities from buoy surface, Lake Erie, Ohio, United States - Buoy 12 MA123 | ecosystem: Environmental > Aquatic > Freshwater > Lake > Lake biofilm | place: USA... | reverse complement strand
AAGCGAAAGCCTCGAAGGCTGCACAGGCGCAAAGTGTGATGAAAAGATTAGAGAAACTGGAACGCGTTGAAGATACCGCACTGGAAAGACCAAGTATTAGGATCAATTTTCAAGTAGATCGCACACCTGGCAAAATTTTATGTACGTTAAAAAATATTTCTAAAACGTTTGGCACGTTAAAAATCATTGAAAATACGGGAGCAGAAATTGAACGAGGAGACAAGATCGCCTTGATAGGTGCTAATGGTAAAGGTAAATCTACTCTACTCAGGATTATTGCCGGCACAGAAACTTTTGAGGGAGAACGCGTTTGGGGACATAACGTCCAGGAAAGTTTTTATGCTCAGCATCAATTAGAGGCATTAAATCTGAATCATACTATTTTGGAAGAGATGTTGCATTGTGGCAGTCAAAAAACCGAGTTAGAATTACGCACATTATTAGGTTGTTTTTTATTCAGCGGGGATGATACCGATAAAAAAATACGTGTACTGAGCGGTGGTGAAAAAGCACGGATAGCATTAGCTAAAACCATAGTAGGAAAAGCAAATTTTTTACTGCTGGATGAGCCTACCAATCACCTTGATCTTCATTCTGTGGAATTGTTGATCGAAGCATTGAATAAATATGAAGGAAGTTTGATCCTAGTAAGCCACGATCGCTATTTTATCTCTAAAACAGCTAACAAAATCTGGGAAATTGTTGAGGGTACGATACGAGAATTTAAAGGTACTTATGATGAATGGGTGGAATGGAATGCTCGGATGAAATCCCGCCAACAAGTATCAATTGCTCCAGCTCTAGTAACAGAAGAAAAGAAACCGAAGGAAGAGAAAAAAAGAGAACCTATTGATGTAAATATTCAGAAGGAACAAAAAAAGGTTCAAAAGAAATTTACTGAAATAGAAGAGAAAATTGCCTTATTGGGAAAACAAAAAACTCAAGCAGAACAGGTGCTTGCCGATCCTTCTGTTTATTCAGATAAACAAAAATTCATTGAAGCTGAAAAGACCTACCAGACTGTTTGTCAGAGCCTATCTGAGGCAGAAGCAGAATATGAGAGGCTTTTCGAGGAGATGATGAAATTCAGTTGATTTTGTTTTATATTTGCAGCCTTAACAATGGTTCCGTAGCTCAGCTGGATAGAGCAACAGCCTTCTAAGCTGTGGGTCTCGCGTTCGAATCGCGACGGAATCACTTGTAAGCCCGCTTTCGGAAGATAGCGGGTTTATTTTTTCAACCGATTCAGGTAAAACATTTAGTTTGCATTAAAGCCGCTTTATGGATGTTAAAATAGAGCCAAGTTGGAAAAATGTATTGCAGGATGAATTTCGTAAAGCATATTTTAAAGATATTACGGAATGGATCAAAATGGAGAAAAATACCGGGAAGATCATATATCCTGCCGGTAAATATATATTCCATGCATTCGACAAAACTCCATTCAACCAAGTAAAAGTGGTACTCATTGGTCAAGACCCTTATCATAATCCCGGACAAGCACATGGTTTAAGCTTTTCCGTCCAACCGGGTGTAAAACTACCTCCGTCACTCGTCAATATTTTTAAAGAAATCCATCACGATTTGGGATTGAGACTTTCTTCAGAATTTGGGGATCTTACCCAATGGGCGGAACAAGGCGTACTCTTATTAAATGCAGCTCTAACAGTTAGGGCTAATGAACCGGGTAGTCATGCTAAAATTGGATGGGCACAATTTACTGATGCAGTGATCAAAACCATCTCAGATATGAAATCGAATGTGGTTTTTATACTTTGGGGGAGATTTGCACAAGAAAAACAAATTCTGATCGATGAGCATAAACATTGCATTTTAAAAGCAGCACATCCCTCTCCTTTTTCCGTTGAAAAAGGATTTTATGGCTGTAAACATTTTTCAAAAACCAATGAATATCTCGTAAAGCATGGTATAGATCCTATCGACTGGAATTTGTATCCTGAAACGGTTAATGCATGAAAAAATTTGATAAACAATTAGGGGCCATTCTGGCAGCATGGGGTGCTATTGTTTTTATCTCCACTATGCTTCTATTTTGGATACCAATGTGGCTTACCATTTTATTACCTGAACCTAAACGCACCCGAATGTTCATTTTATTGTGCAGGGTTTGGATGTATCTTTTTTTCTTTTTTAGTGGGTTGCGACTAAAGGTTCGTGGAAAAGAAAATTTTGTGAAAGGAGAGAATTATGTTGTTGTTTGTAATCATAATTCATTAATGGATGTGCCTTTATCAAGTCCATTTATACCAGGTGCTAATAAGACTATAGCCAAAGATGATTTTATTAACGTGCCTTTATTTGGCATGATCTATAAAAGAGGCTCAGTTTTAGTAAATCGGAAAAGTGATCAAAGCCGGAAAGAAAGTTATCAGGCTATGCAGAAAGTACTAGATCGGGGATTGCATATGTGCATTTACCCGGAAGGTACAAGAAACAGAACAGGAGAACCCTTGAAATCCTTTCAGGATGGAGCATTTAAATTAGCTATTACGGCACAAAAAGATATCATTCCCACCCTAATTTTCAATACCGGGAAAGCATTACCTGCAGGCAAAGGTTTTTATTTTAAACCCATGCCACTAGCCATTCATTTCCTGGAACCAGTAAGTATATCTAGAGAATCAGATCCTCAAATACTTAAAGAAAAAGTATTCCGGATTATGTGGGATTATCTCGAGTCCAGAAAAAATAGCGATGGAAGTTATCGATTATAGAATGTTCTTGTTCTATTGACTTTCAAATCTCTGAGTAAAGCAGATTTTGGATTGATATTAATGCTAAAGAACCTGTATAATCCTACCGGAGTAACGTTTATGGACATCTGCCAGCAATGCAAATCTCTAGATAAAAATGCCGTTAATGTTCCCAGGTTATTGTTTTTTACATCATAAAAACCATTAACCCCAACTTTCCATTTTTTTGTTAGATTAAAGTCACCGCTAAAATTCAAGCTGGAGGAAAATTCCGTCCGATATCCAGAATAATCTGATTTAAGCATCCTGCTAAATTGAAGTGAATAACCCAAATTTAGTGACCAGGCAATATTAAAATCAGCAAATTCAGCCGGATTTCTACGAACATAATCTAATTGCTGCATCAACTGATCCTGATTGGTATTATTTAACAAAGGATCTAGAGACGGATCTTGATCACTTTTCTTTTTATTGGAATCTTTTGTTTTACTTCTGAAATTAGTGCTGATATTCAAGGAGCCACTCGTTAGTTGACCGACTGAAAACTTATCACCTTGCCAGGCATATGTTTTTTTTCTGAATCCGCTATCCGTTTGCTGATATGGATCCAAATTTGCATTCGCTGTGATGCTTATTTTTTCAAAAAGCATACTTCGCGCATACAAGCTTATGTTAGATAATTTGAAAGAATCAGCTAGAAAATTATATGCTCCATTGAAACCAAAGCCGTCAATCAACTTCACCTTCTGAATAGCGTTCTCTCCAGTGTCCGTTCTCGACTTTACTTTCATTTCGATATTATTATCAAGACCAAAACTTATCCCACCTGTTTGCCCAGAAGCAAATCCACCAAATAAACTGCCGTCAAAAACAGAGAAAGGGAGCGTATTACCTTGTTTGTCTATCTGAGTAACATAATTGTTTTGAGTATTAAGATCTGGCCTATAATTGAATCCAAAATTTGGACGCATGACATGTCGTATTGCCTGAATTTTTGCATTAGGATTTTTGGATTCGAAGTTTGCAAATAAAGCAGTATTGAAAGAAAGACCAACTGAAACCTCACGAGCAGAATAAAAACCTTTTTGTATCGAAGTGTCAAGTTTTTCTTTTACTGGATTCCAATTACGATAGAACTTTTGTGCATACCATTTCTCCTTAAAAGACACATTAGGGGCTATTTGTAAGGGCCCAAGAGATGGTAAGGATAAAATAATTGGGATATCATGATTTGCACCCCATTGAAGCGTATCGATCAATTGTGCAAACCGAAAGGATGAATCGTAAAAAGAGATTTGGCTTTTGAAATTACCATTATAACCTATTCCCAATTTCTCATACCATTTACTTGTACCTACAAATTCTTTAGGTTGGAAAGGATAAATAGTATTCACCACAAAAGTTACATCAGGAAGATTGAGGTTGACAATACCCGTTTGAGTATTTTGATTGTGATTCATATTCACAGAAAGTGAATAAGGTTTTCCCTGCCACTGTTTTTGCCATGAAATAGAAGAACTCAACTGGTTGGTGAAATTTAATGGGGATCCATACCGGCCACCAGCAGTAGCCGTTGAATTTAATCCTGCATTCATAAGTGCTCCATTTGGAACTTGTCGTAGATATTTACTTGAACCGGCCTGCACATTTGCAGAGAAAGTTACTCCTGGCCTAGCTTTACTATCCATAGAGTGATTCCAGGTAACAAAAAAGCTCTTATTGTTTGAATAATCAGGATCCCCTTTAAAGGCAAATTTTGTATTCTGCAAACTAATCGTAAGACCGCCGCTATATCTATATCTAACCCTGTAGGACGGAGCAAAATGTGCCCTCCAAGAGCCATAAGAATATAGTTCAGTCCAAACCTTGGCATCAAGGTATTCGTTGATGATTTTATAATATCCCAGTCCTTCCAGTCCGGTACCAAAATCTTGGGTAAAGGTAACAGAAGGAGGTAAAACACCTGAACGTCTGCCTTGAATGAGAGGGAAAATCCCAAATGGTAAATAGAGCGGTATAGGAACTTGCTCAAACTCTGGGCGGACAGGGCCGGTAACAGCTAATTTTTTATTGATGAATTTAGCTTTCTGAAAACTAAACCCAAAATGAGGAGTATCTAAGTTGCAAGTGGTGAAGCGACCTTTATAGGCGTAGAAGGTTTCAGCATCAATTTTTTTAACTTTTTGAGCAAAATTGTAGATTTCCTGTTGCTGAAAAAAGGAGTTGTGTGTAATCCCCTTTTGCGACTTAAGGTTAAATTTTATACTATCACTAACTGTGGTAGTTTCAGCTTGTGTCAGTTTGGCCATTCCAACAACATTGCCCGCAGTATCCCGAATCATTTTAGCTGAAACCAACTGGGTAGCCTGGTCGAATGTAATCTCAGGTGCATTGAGGGTAATATCCGTGTATTTCACCTCACTCCTGCCATACAGATAGATTTTTTTGGAAGCTACATCCAGTACCATAGAATCATTTGCAAGGTAATTGACTGGACCGGTTAGAGAATCTGCAGATAATGGGACATTGAGCGTGTCCACACGGGGTATTGTTGAATCTTTTCTAATGTTTAAGGTATCTTTCAGCCTTGGGATCGTATCGGATATTGTTAATACAGGGTGAAAATTTACCTTTTTTACTGCTGAGGTAAAGCTCTGTAACAGTAAAATGCTACAGACTAAGCCCATAGTAAGCGGGCGTAAATGATTTTTTGCTCTACCTTTACAGAGATTTCCTAACATAAGCAGATCTGGCAAAAATAGCCATTATAGTTGTAAGAATACGTGAAGAAAGGGATGTTAAACAACTAAAAACGAGAGCAAATCATGCGAATGAAACTGTTTGTTCAGATATTAACCATAGGTTTTTTACTATCCGGAGTGGTATTCGGGCAGCAAAAACCCATATCAAAGATCAAAACCATTGTGGTTGATGCGGGGCATGGCGGGACGGATGTAGGCGCCAGAGGTCGTTATTCTACTGAGGCCCAGCTCACCCTTGAGATATCACTTCGCCTAGAAAAAATGCTAAAAGAGGCCTTACCGGATACTAAAATTGTCATGACAAGAACAACAGACGTCTATCATAACGTTAAGGAAAAAGCTAATATAGCCAATGCGGCAAAAGGAGATCTCTTTGTATGTGTTCACGTAAATGCGGCAGGTCCTATTGTAAAGAAAGAATTTTCACATTACAAAACCGTAACGTATAAGAAAGGGAAAAAGAAGCTGACTAAAAAAGTTCCAGTTTACAAAACCTATACCTTACCAAATCCTGTTCATGGTACCTCCACCTATGTTTTTGCTGCCGATCGTATCGACGAAAAAGCAAACGGAATAATTGGGAATGAACGTTTTGAGTCAAGCTCTGAAGTAGTAGATGTTCCAGATCCATCTAGCCCTGAAGCTATAATTAAAGCCAGACTATGGTCCCAGAAATTCTTTAAAAATAGTGTTCGTTTAGGCACCATGATTGAAAATGAATTTGTTCAAATTGGACGTAGAAGCATGGGGGTTCTGCAACGGAATGAAAAAGGAATTTGGGTTCTGCAGGCAACAAATATGCCAGCTGTATTGATCGAAACTGGTTTTATTACCAATCAGGAGGAAGAAGATTATTTAAATAGTGATATAGGACAAAACCAAATGGCGGAGGCCATAACAAAAGCTGTTATCAATTATAAAAATTTAGTAGAAACCCCTAAACAAAGCGGCAATTCTACCGGGAAAACAGAAATACCTAAAGATTCCAAGCAAACAATGCCTAAATCTACGGCAGAACTTCCCAAAACAGAAGAGTAAATCTTTATCCGCTTCAAGCTTAAGTTTCGCTATTTTCGCGTTATAACCAGATATTTTTTCTGGCAAAAAATCAAGTGGATGACCATAACGAATGAAACTAAGATAGGCGCTTTGGCTACAGTGTCCATCGCTCTGCTAATTTTGGGTTTTAATTTTCTAAAGGGGAAAAATATATTTGAGCGGGAAAAAGACATTTATGCTATTTTCCCAAAAGTAGATGGGTTAAGTACATCTGATGCTGTGCGCATAAATGGGTATCAGGTAGGTAAGGTAACAACCATTAAAGAAACGGATCAGGAATTAACAGGTGTTGTAGTTGGCATTCAGATCACAAAAGATATACGAATCCCTAGAGACTCTTACGCCATAATTAATGTTAATCCTTTAGGTTCAACAGTAATAAACATTATAAAAGGTTCAAGTACAAATCATATAAGTGAAGGCGATACGCTTCTAACGGTAGTAGGTACTGGCCTCTTAGATGACCTCAAAAACAGCCTTACGCCCACCATGGATAAAGTAAGTGGGACATTGGCATCCCTTGACTCCCTTATAGAAATTACAGGTGCAACTATGGATGCCACTACCCGATTGAATTTACAACATACCATACGTAATCTTGAAACCAGTTCGGCGTCACTAAATGCTATGCTTGCTGCACAGAGTTCACTAAATAAATCCCTGTTGAATGTTGAATCGATCACATCAAATCTCAAGAATAATAAAGATACTATCAATAAGGTGCTGGCAAATGCGGAAAAGTTCAGTGCTAATCTAGCTTCCATGGACATTATTGGCGTTATGGAAAAATTACAAAAAACGGCAAACGAACTCAACCAGACGATTGTAAAAATCAATAATGGTGAAGGAAGCCTTGGCTTATTGATGAATGATAAAAAACTTTACAGTCACCTAACCTCTTCAGCTAATAGTTTAAATATTTTATTACAGGATTTCCGACTACATCCAAAACGATATGTAAATGTTTCTTTATTTGGAGGTAAAAATAAAGCAGAACCATTGATGAAACCGCTGGAAGATTCACTTAATCATTAATTTCCATTAGGTATTGCGTCGTATTTTATGTCATATCGTTTTATTTATACTGTTGCCTTTTATAGTAAGGACTCAGGTTGTAACAGATACAATTAGTTTTCAGCGGGATTCAGCACGTATCGTTCAAATCCTTAGAGCCAATAAACTAAGAGTAATAGATAAAGACACCAATAAACTGAACATTCTGGTAGGAAATGTATTGATACAACAAGGTGATACTTTCATCGAATGTGACAGCGTCATCCAAAATCAACGATTAAATATTGTTGAAGCATTTGGGAATGTACATATCAATGACGCCGATAGTGTTCATACCTATTCCAAATATCTAAAATATATTGGAGATATACGTATGGCCTATTTGCAACAAAATGTGAAACTGACTGACGGCAAAGGAACCCTCACGACAAACGAACTTGAATATGATCTTAATTCAGGTATCGCCGTTTACCGAAATAATGGAAAGCTGGTAAATGGAAAAAACGTATTGACAAGTAAAGAAGGATTTTATTACTCTGATACAAAAGAGACTTATTTTATACATGATGTCACCTTGGTTAGTCCCGAACGAACCGTTGCTACTGATACACTTTTATACAATTTTGCACAGGATCTTTTTACTATAGTTTCCCCAACTACAATTAACGATGGTACAACGGTAATCAAAACCCGTTCAGGAATCTATGACATGAAAAAGGGGCTAGCTGACTTTTCAGAACGAACCGTAATTGAGGATAGTACACAACAGGTAATTGCAGATAAGATACGATATGATAAAATTTCAGGAGAAGGTTTTGCAGAAGGAAATGTCATATATCGGGATACCGCCCAAGGAGTAACTATTTTATCCGGATTAAGCACATTCAATAACCAAAATAATAATGTTTTGGCCACCCGAAAACCTGTAATGATTGTAAAACAGAAAACCGACTCATTATATGTTGCTGCAGATACATTGTTCTCTTCTATGAAGAAAAAGCAAAAAATAGATTCTTTGATCAGTGGAACAAAAAGCAAAGAAGCTGACAGTATTCGTTTTTTTCTGGCATACAGAAATGTTAAGATCTTCTCCGATTCCATGCAAGCAGTTTGCGACAGCTTATTTTATTCTGCGGAGGATTCTGTTTTCAAAATGTATCGAAGTCCACTTGTTTGGTCAGCAGATACGCAGATCGGAAGTGATACCCTATATCTTTATACCAAAAACCAAAAGCCTGATAAGTTAAATGCTTTTGAAAATGCATTTGCGGTCAGTCGAACAAAGGAAAATTTTTACAATCAAATAAAAGGCACTCGGATCAACGGAGAATTCAGTAATGGTGAAATAGATTTTTTAAGAGCAAAAGGGAATGCTGAAAGTGTTTACTACCTTCAGGATGAGGACAGCTCCTATTTTGGTATGAATTATTCTAAAGCAGATGCTATTACGATGTATTTTGGGAAAGAGGGTTTAAAAAGAGTTAGCTGGGTGAATTCAGTAGAAGGGACTACATTTCCAATGAATCAAATTCCTCAGGAAAAAAAACAATTGCGAAATGTGATTTGGTTTGAAAGTAGAAGACCAAAAACAAAACTTGATCTTTTTCAATAATGAAAGTTTCAGGAATCAGGCATACATTCAGAGAGATCTTAGAAGATAGCCGTTCACTTGGTTTCATACTTACCATTTGTACAAGCTTTTCTTTGATCCTATCTAACGGTGACAATTCTAGCCAATATATAGCTTTCTGGAACACTGAAACTATTTTTTCATCAAGCATTCACTTACCCCATAGTTTTTTACATTGGATCAATGATGGGTTGATGTCCATTTTCTTTTTTTTAGCAGGATTAGAGATAAAGCGTGAACTGCTCGAAGGTGAATTGAAAGAACCAAAAAAAGCCTTATTACCCATTTTCGCAGCCATTGGGGGCATGCTTGTTCCGGCAGTTTTATATACACTTGTCAACAAAGGCGGAGAATTCGCCAATGGCTGGGGGATACCTATGGCTACTGATATCGCTTTTTCATTAGGGATCACTTCCTTATTGGGAAAGAGAGTACCCCTTTCGCTAAAAGTATTCCTTATTGCCTTGGCTATTATTGATGATCTAGGTGCTATATTGATCATAGCCGTTTTTTATGGTGGCCAAATCAATTGGCTAATGTTAGGCGCTTCTGTAGCCCTAATTTTATTAATCGCGATACTGGCTAGGAAAAAAGTCTCACTTTCCTTACGCCTTATTTTAGGAATCTGTTTATGGTATTTAATTTTTAATTCTGGTATCCACGCCACTGTTGCTGGTGTAGCGTTAGCCTTTACGGTTCCATTAAGAGAATTGGGAGACCTGGAACACCGATTACATATACCGGTAAATTTTTTAATCTTGCCCATTTTTGCTTTGGCTAACACCGCAGTTTCTTTTAATACGGGAATAATGGAAACATTAACACATCCCATAAATTTTGGTATTATGGCCGGACTAGTGATAGGAAAGCCTTTAGGCATTGTAGCCTTTTGCTACATGCTTACCCAAATGAAATGGGGAAAACTACCCGCAGGCACATCCTGGACTCAGATTTCTGGAATAGGCATGTTGGCCGGAATCGGTTTTACTATGTCGATTTTTATAACCACGCTGGCATTTACAAGTACCGATACCCAGGATTTGGCCAAGGTCAGTATTTTGTTAGCCTCCCTTTTATCACTGATCCTGGGTTGTTCTACCTTATACTTTACCAATTCAAGGTCCAGCTTTTAAGCTTCTAAGCAGAGTATCGATCTGACTTTAAAAATAATTAACAAATCAGCATGAAATTGCATGTTTCTGCTGCTTTTTTTAGATATTAGCAGCGTCAATGATGGCTACATGCTAAAAAAAGAGCGCCAGACTTTTATTCTTCATCAGGTAAACCTACATAACAAGGTGTTATCCTCTACGTTGTCTTCAGAAATGAACGTTTCTGAAGATACGATCAGACGAGATCTTCAAGAGCTATCAGATGAAGGAAAGCTGATCAAAGTACATGGAGGAGCCCTTTCATTGTCGTTTCAAAACATTTTACCCGCTGGAGAAGAGATCTATTCATTGAAAAGCAAGCGGATCATTGCACAAAAAACCAGTTCTTTAATTAAAGATGGGATGTTTGTGCTTACCTCAGGAGGAACTACTATTATAGAATTGGCGAAAATATTACCACATGGATTGAAGGCAACCTTCATTTCAGGATCTATTCCGGCGGTATTTGAATACATGAAACATCCGGGATTGGATGTGATCATGATTGGTGATAAGGTTTCGAAAAGTTCAAGGATCACGGTGGGGAGTGATGCCATTCAACAGATAAGAAAATTCAAGGCAGACTTATGCATCCTTGGTATAAATGCTATTGATCCAAAAGTCGGAATAACAGACAATGATCTTGAAGTAGTTCAGGTAAAAAAAGCCATGATGGAATCAGCCAGAACGGTAGTTTGTGTTTCCATAAAAGAAAAATTAAATACCATTCAACCTATTCAGATCTGCGAACCAAGTTGTATTGATATTCTAATTACGGAAGATGATCCAACAGGTAACATTTTTAAACCATATATAGAGGCGGGTATCCGCGTTATGTAAAATATTGTCAAAGAAAATGACAAGCTAAACCAAAACAATATGATACAACTGTTAAGAAGAAATGTTGTTTACATTCCTTGCCTTACAAATAAAATACATAAAAAAACCTCCGTATTCTGGAGGTTTTTTTATGATGATAAATATTGATTAGAATCCCAAAGCACTTAAAAAACGTTCTGCATCCAAGGCAGCCATGCACCCACTGCCAGCAGCTGTTACTGCCTGGCGATAGTTCTTGTCCTGTACATCTCCTGCCGCAAATACACCCTCTATATTTGTTTTCGTTGTACCAGGAACTGTTAGCAAATACCCTGCTTCATCCATTTCTACATATCCTTTGAAAATATCTGAATTAGGTTGGTGGCCAATAGCTACAAAAAAACCCTGAATAGAAATTTCTTGTGTTTGATTAGTCTTATTGTTACGAATACGCATTGCTTCCACTTTCTTATCACCCAGGATCTCTTCTGTTTCAGTATTCCAATAAATCTTGATATTAGATGTATTTTTCACTCTGTCTTGCATTACTTTAGAAGCACGCATCTGGTCTTTACGGATTAACATGTGCACAGTAGTACATAGCTTACTCAGATATAATGCTTCTTCTGCTGCAGTATCACCAGCTCCTACGATAGCTACTTCTTTTCCACGAAAGAAAAAACCATCACAAACAGCACAGGCACTTACGCCAAATCCATTTAAGCGTTGTTCACTTTCTAGTCCAAGCCATTTAGCAGAAGCTCCCGTAGCAATGATCACCGCATCGGCATGAATTTCTTTTTCATCGTCTATCCATACTTTAAATGGTCGGAAAGAAAAATCAACTTTAGTAGCTAAGCCATATCGGATATCTGCGCCCATACGCGAAGCCTGTTTTTCAAAATCAACCATCATTTCAGGTCCCTGAACCCCATCCGGATATCCAGGATAATTTTCAACTTCTGTAGTTATGGTCAACTGACCCCCAGGTTGAATTCCCTGATAGAGAACAGGTTTCATATTTGCTCTCGCTGTATAAATGGCAGCAGTATAACCCGCTGGTCCGGATCCAATGATCAGGCAATGTATTTTTTCAATGTTGTTATCCATATATTAATGAGCAATTTAACTTTTAATTTATTTAGGGATGATGAGGGTGCGATACTGTGCTGCATATCCTCCAAAATAACCTAAGGCATTTCCGGAAATATTTCCCAATACTTTGATCGGACTGGAAAATGGATTCCCGATACTTTGGAAATTGAACTCAAATGTTCTCCAAAAATCATAGGTTGCTTTGTCAATATTACATAATTTCAACGTAGCCGTATCCCCTCTTTTGAAATAAAGATTTGCCTCTTCAAAAGGCAAATTCTTATTTACACCTTTGTCCACAGCTATAGTATAAGTACGACCATCTATAATTTGATCATCGAAAACCGAATTTAGACCAGGGAAAAACTGGTCTTTATTTTGCTGGGTAAAGTACCGGATATAATCTCCAAATCCCGGCTTATCTGTTGTTTTCATTTTCAAACGCGCATAGCTACTATCCTTTTCAATAGTCACTTTCTCCCACCATAAAGAGTCTATTGATCTGGTGATAGAGGGAATGGTAGTTTCTGCGGTAAACGTTTGAGATCCTGTTTTAATGGTCAACGTATAACGTGTGTTCAATTTTCCTATTAATAATGGCTGCGTGTAATAATATAAGAAATTACGATCTACTTTTACAGAGTCTTCAATTAGTTTAAAAATTTGTCCGTTTGTTGATATAGTTACATCTGCTTTTCGCACAAAAGACTGAAGTAGCGCATCGGAAGATAATGTCCCGAAATACTCCAGACTTTTGTTTAGAACTATTAACGGAGGCCTCCCATTTTCAATAGATCCATCTACTACTAGTTTTGGTAAAGTCTCATCTAATTCTATCTCAATTTCCTTTTCACAGGAATAGAGAAACAATGTCAAACACAAACTCACCAAGATCTTCAAATGTTTATCCATAGTCGTGCAAAAGTAAGGCATAAAAAAGCCCGGTCAATGACCGGGCTTAATAAGATTTATAACCGGTATTTATCCCAGATAAGCTTTTAGTGCGTTGCTGTATCTCGCTTTCTGCAAGCGTTTGATTGCACGCTCCTTGATCTGACGGATACGCTCTTTGGTAAGGTCGTATTTCTGACCTATTTGTTCAATGGTTACTCCATTTTCACCATCTAATCCAAAATACGCATTTACGATTTCAGCCTCACGAGGACTCAGGGATTTGAGTACACGACGGATTTCTGCACGAAGAGAATCCTTCATCACATCATCGTCTGTATCATCTCCACCTTCCAATAAATCACCCATAGCTACGTCCTCTGCTTCGTGAACTGGAGCATCAAGGGAAGTGTGGCGGGTGTTGCTTTGGAAAATGTTGTTGATCTCTGTTTCACTCATTTCCAACAATTCAGCCAATTCTTCTGTAGATGGTTCACGTTCGTGCTCTTGCTCAAACGCCATATACGCTTTATTGGCTTTATTGTATGTCCCGATCTTGTTTTGTGGAAGACGAACCAAACGTCCCTGCTCGGCCAAAGCCTGAAGGATAGACTGACGAATCCACCAAACTGCATATGAAATAAATTTGAAACCTTTTGTTTCATCAAAGCGCTGAGCGGCTTTGATCAAACCGAGATTCCCTTCATTTATCAAGTCACTCAACGAAAGCCCCTGGTGTTGGTATTGTTTCGCTACAGATACTACGAAACGAAGGTTTGCCTGAACTAATTTATTCAAGGCCTTCTGGTCGTTCATCTTGATGCGCTGTGCCAGTGTGGTCTCCTCCTCGGGAGTGATCATGGAAATTTTAGAGATCTCCTGCAGATACTTCTCAACCGCCTGGGAGTCGCGATTGGTAATCTGTGTTGCTATCTTAAGTTGCCTCATAACTATTTTTAAAAACTGTAGTTCTGATAATCAGACTGAAATCAGGCCAACAGGAGTTGCTAATGTATCGTTATAATTTGAACGGAATATACCGTGCAGTCTGCAAATTTACTCAACAGTTTTAATTTTTCCGCATACTTGTGGAAAAAAGGTGAAAACGAGTGTTAATTGCTACTATCAGGAAATAACAAAATCCCTAAGCCCTTGTTCACAAAACGCCTTGCTTGCCATAAATTCGCAGCATGATGATCGACTATAGGTCCGATACCGTTACGAAACCCAGTTTGGCCATGCGGGAGATTATGGCAACTGCCCCAGTAGGAGATGATGTTTTTGGGGAAGATCCTTCGGTAAATGCTCTGGAAAGTCGTTCGGCTGCTCTATTTGGCTTCGAGGCCGGGCTTTTTTGTCCAAGCGGCACCATGACCAACCAGATTGCCATTAAAGTGCACACCCGCCCAGGAGATGAGGTAATATGTGAAAAAAACTCCCACATTTATTATTACGAAGGGGGTGGCATAGCCTTTAATTCAGGGGCATCTGTCCGACTGATTGAAGGTAATCGAGGCCGAATCACCGCCGATCAAGTATTGGTCAATATAAATCCCGATGATGTACATCGACCAGTTTCTAGGTTGGTGAGCCTGGAGAACACCTGTAATCGAGGCGGAGGGTCTTGTTATAACCTCGAAGAAGTAGCCTTAATCCGCAAAGTTTGTCAAGATAATGGTATGCTTCTCCATTTGGATGGAGCCCGCTTATTCAATGCCATTGTTGCTAAAAAAGAAGATCCCAAAAGATATAGCCATTTGTTTGACTCAGTATCCGTTTGTTTAAGCAAAGGATTAGGTGCTCCCGTGGGAAGCGTATTGTTGGGTTCAAAAAACATGATTAAAATGGCCCGGCGGGTAAGAAAGGTATTTGGAGGTGGAATGCGACAGGCGGGTATTTTAGCCACAGCAGCCTTATACGCATTAGAGAACAATGTGGAACGAATGGTTGAAGATCATGCACATGCTACACTTCTTGGCGATGCCCTTGCTCATCAGGCGTATATCGATGAAGTGTTGGGAGTGGAAACGAATATTGTGATCGCTACCTTCAAAGCAGGATGTGATCCGGCTAAATTTCTTCATCAAATGAAAGAAAAAGGGATTCTACTTTATCAAATTTCCCCCAATCAAATACGTCTTGTTACGCATCTGGATATCAACCCTGAAATGATCGAAAAAACTATTGAAGCGATAAAATCTATATAACTATGTTTCCTTCTATTGATCCAAGTACAACTGCTTCCTGGAAATTTCTCAAATCGCATTATGAGGAGATGAAGGATAAAAATTTAAAATCACTTTTTAAAGATGATCCTAATCGCTTTTCTAACTTTAGCCTTTGTTTACCTGAACTGGTATTTGATTATTCAAAAAATAACATTAATCAAGAGACCATTCGTTTATTGATTGCTCTTGCCAATGATTGCCAGTTGAGTGAGGCAATACAGGCTATGTTCAGTGGAGAAAAAATAAACGTTACGGAAAATAGAGAAGTACTTCATACCGCCCTTCGTAACTTTTCTGGGAAGCCCGTAATGGCAGATGGTAAAGATGTGATGCCAGATGTACAGGCAGTACAACAACAAATGAAAGATTTCTGTGAGCGGGTTCATAGTGGTGAATGGAAAGGATACACAGGTAAGAAAATAAAATATATCGTAAACATAGGTATCGGCGGAAGTGATTTAGGTCCGGTGATGGTAACAGAAGCCCTGAAACCTTATTGGGTTGATGGTATTGAGACGTATTTCGTTTCGAATGTAGATGGTACGCATATCGCTGAAACGTTAAAGAAAGTGAAGCCAGATGAAACCTTGTTTCTGATTGCCTCAAAAACATTTACCACACAGGAAACTATGACCAATGCGCATTCAGCGCGCGAATGGTTTTTAGCAACTGCCATAAATGAGGCATATATAGCTAAACATTTCGTGGCCCTTTCTACCAATAGTAAAGAAGTTTCAACATTTGGAATCGACACCAATAATATGTTCGTTTTCTGGGATTGGGTTGGAGGTCGTTATAGTCTTTGGAGTGCGATTGGGTTATCCATCGCTTTAACTATTGGTTATAATAATTTTGAAGCTTTACTCAAAGGTGCTTACACTGTTGATGAACATTTCAAGACGGAAACATTTGATAAAAATATTCCAGTACTGATGGCTTTGATCGGTATCTGGTATATGAACTTTTATCAGGCAGAAAGTGAGGCCATACTACCCTATGATCAATACCTTCATCGTTTTGCAGCTTATTTTCAACAGGGAAATATGGAGAGCAATGGTAAATATGTGAGCCGAAATGGTGAAAT
>Ga0315907_10004156_pt1 | contig 16448 bp, 13 predicted proteins | sample LakEriMetagenome_3_FD_203525 | JGI IMG/M metagenome (GOLD analysis project Ga0315907, IMG submission 203525) | Freshwater fungal communities from buoy surface, Lake Erie, Ohio, United States - Buoy 12 MA123 | ecosystem: Environmental > Aquatic > Freshwater > Lake > Lake biofilm | place: USA... | reverse complement strand
CGCCGCCACCCTTTTTGCCGGGGGGCGCTGCGGGCGGTTCGCTTGGCTTGACCGGCGATGGCGGCGCGTTCGCTTCAGGCTGCTGTTTGCCTTTTTCTGATGGCGCTTCGGGTGCGCCGGCGTCTGGGAGCATCTCCTCGGCTTCGTCGGCCGCGGGTTCTCCATCACCTTCTCCGGGGAGTTTATCTCCCGGCGGAACGCCCGGTTCAGGAGCGCCCGGTGCATCCTGTTTTTTTCCCGCTGGGGCATCACCGGGGGGAGGAGCGTTCTCAGGCAGCGGTCCGGCTTCGGCCTCTTCGCGGCCGTTGCGGTAGGTGTGCTTGGTAGGGACATCGAGCAACATGTAACCGGACCAGAACACTGGATGGGCGCCGGTCAATTCGGGAGGAGTGTTCATCGGCTTCAGTCGCGTTTCCCGGTTCCAGTCCAGCGGTGTCTGCTGGAGAGACTGAGCGGCGCGGTGCCAGGCGCGACTGGGGGCGTAATCTGCTGCGACATCATCGAGGTACTTTCGCGTCGCCTTCAGGACGCTTTCCCCGCCGACATTCCAGCGACTGATGAGCATCGTCCGGGTTCCCGAAGAGAGCATCGCGCAGGCGACGACGAAGAACTCATACCCGTCGGCATTACCCCGGACTCCGTTATCTGCTGCACCGGCAAAACAGGGGAGCACCACATGCTCGGCGCCGGCGTAAGGCAACGACATCCAGCCGGCCAGATTGCTTCCATTCTTGCCCCGGTCCTTCTCCGCGGGGACCACGCCGAAGGGGCCGCTTTTTTCCACTCGGGCCGACTCCGTCCAGACCACCACCTGATCGAGCACGGTATTGAAGAGATTTGTGGGGATGTCGAGCCGCTCGGAGATATTGACGATCGAGGGCGAGACCTTCTGATAGTCAGTCACTTGAGCCGCCGTCCATTCGGCTTCGAAACGATTGCTCAGCGGGCCGGAAAAGACAGCCGTTCGGCTCCACTGCTTGTAAGGCCGTTGTGCCTGAAGGGCGAGCGCGAGCGTGGGGGAGTAGCGGATTGCCCCCAGGTCAAACAGCGATTGGGCAGTGTCGGGAGCCGCTCCAAAGCGCAGCAGTTCGAAAGGAGCGTACCAGAGAATGCCATCGGGGACGATGATGATCTCGCTCTCCTCGCCCAACGGCGAGAGGTCGAGTTGCGGCAACCAATTGGCGCCGACCTTGTAAGCAGTCTCCTGCCAATTCTGTTCGGCAATCAGCTTGGGGTCAAAGCCCCGCTCGCTGAGGTTGGCGTCCTTCATCAGCTGGTTGATCTCGCCAGCAACCTTTTTCAGGGGCTGAAACGAAAGCAGCTTGGCGCCTTGAATGTCGATTGCGAAAAAGTACACGGTTTCGCCCGCAGCAACTGTGTAGATCACCAGCTGGTTGGCTTGAATCTCACTCCGCATGCTGGTCGCCGAGATGACCGGGGGGAAACTCATCGAAGCTGCCTCCCGGCGGAGGGCAAAGCTTCCCAGTCCCGCCTCCTGGGCCTGTGAGATTTTCATCAGCTCGACAAACGCCGCCATTTGCTCCTTGCGCTGGTCGGTATCTGGATCGGTGAGCATCGGCAGTGCCAGCAGTTGCTGCTGCAATTGATCAGCCCGGTCGCAGAGTTGCTTGTATGCGGGGAAGCGGGTGAGAAAATCGGTCCTTCGGTTGATCACCGCCTCGGATACCGACTCTTGAGGTGCGTGCATCAGCCAGCGGAAGGCCAATTGTCTCCCGGCCAGAGGCAGCATGGCAAAAAACCGATGCCGGCGGAGAAGTTCGGCAATCTCAATCGCATGCTCGAAATCCCGATTGGTAATTGCAATCGTAAACCAACGCTCCATCGGCCCCAGATGATTGGAGGTCAGAAAACTCATCGCTTCGATCGGCTCGGTCTGCCATTCACTGTCCAGCGGATCGCGCAGCAGAAGTCCATACAGCAAATCAGACTGGCGGTCGGAGATCTTTTTGCTCAGGGTCAGCGTGTCCGCGAGCCCGAGTTGATAGAGCCAGCGCGAACTGCTCTGAAAGAGGGTCATCGCTTCAGCCAGCTGCAAGCGTCCCGCGTCGAAGTTTCCCTCCAGAAACAGGTTGAGCGCGACCAGATAACCGAGTCGGCCGGCGAGCGTGCTGCTCAGCCTTCCCGCCACGCGGCTGACTTCGGCCAGCAGTCGCGCAGAACTGACCGAGTCTCCCGCTTCGGAGTAGCATTCGGCGAGGCGGATGGTCAGCGAGGTCTGGGCGAATCGGGCCCGCTCCCGGCCGAGCCAGGAAATCGCATTGACCAGCGGCGGATAGGGAGTCCGCTGCTGAGCCAGGTGAATCGTCGAGCCGAGCGAAAGGGCCTCGTCGACCAGATCGTATTGCCGATAGATGGCGGCCGAGTAAGACGCCTCCAGAGCATAGTTGGCGGCCTCGCTCAAATCGCCCAGTTGATACTTGATGATTGCCAGTTCCAGGAGACCAACCGGCGTGAGCGGATGGTCCATCCCGCCATTGAACTGCAGCGAGCGGACGAGGACCTGCTGGGCTTTGTCGAAGTCTTCGAGGCTGGCCAAGGCAATGCCCAGGGCAATCCCGTTCCACGCCCCCAGCAAGCTGCCGTCGCCATGCTCCAAAGGTTCCAGGACCTCAAGACAGCGGGTGCTGAACGGGTCGAGCCGCGAAGTGACTCCCTTGAGCATCCGTCGGCGGTGCAGCGACAACGCGGTGCAACGCATGATTTCGGTGACGTCAACCTGACGGAATTCCGGATTCTGAATCACGCCGCCTTGCTGAGCGACCCGCTCGTTATCCAAGCGGCCGAAGAGCACCTGGAAGCCATCGGGTAGTGCGGGAATCGTGAACGTACGGGTTGACTGCCCCCAATTGATTTGCGCGGCCTGAAAGGGATTGACGACCGCGTTCATCGGTTGCAGAGGCTGGATTCGCTGTTGCCAACCGCCGGCTGCGAATTTCAGGTAGAGAGTCAGCGCCGACTCATACAACTCCACCGCCGCGGGATAATTGCCTGTCAGGTAGTTGCACTCGCCCGCCATCGTCCAGTAACAGACCGAGTCCAGGTACATATCCGTGCCGAACCGGATCGCACCCCGGGCGTTTGTGAAGTCGCGGGACACTTCGCGATAATTGCCGTCATAAAAGTCAGGCAGCATCAGGTAATAGCTGGCGCTGGGGATGCGGTTGGAACCCAACACGCCCGTTTGCGCCTCGACTGGCATTGCCGCTGCAACACCACAAAGCAGCAACGCAAATGCCCACCACGGCCTGAACCCAAAAGGCTGAAACTGCAACATGGCTGATTCCTGGATAATTAAGCTGACCTCCCCGGGGAGTAGCGAGCACCTGTCGGGCGCTGACCCTCGAGGCGTTGCGTTCCTTCAGAGCGACGATTCCTTTGCGATCCGCTGGCGGCGTGTCGCTGTTGGAGCCGGATTGGGCCCGCGGAAGAAGGGGTGGTACGGGATTCGCCTTGCCGGGGTAATCTTACCGCGCTTGCCAAGCTTACGAACGGTTTATCGGTCCGGGCGCGAACGGGAGCCGAATAAATTGCCCAAGTTCACAGGGAAGTATTTTCCCGGAAATCGTCAAAGTCTGCCGGATCTGGCGCCGATACAGTTTGTGACGATTATCTCAATTGTGAGGCAGGACTGACTGGCATTGGGAACACTGCCGCCGGAACGTCGAACGGAGCTTGGATTGAAATGAAATCATTGACGCCATCGCGAACTTTTCACACTCTTGTCGCCGGCATGCTGGTTCTGGCTTCTGCCGCTTCCGTCGGCTGCCAAGTGAACGTCGGTGGCCAAACGCTGCCGAGCGGTTACTACCTGAACGACGACATCCAATACTTCCCCAAGGGCCCGGAATTCAAGCTCAGCCGTGAAGCGGCTGCCCTGAAAGAGGCCCGCAGCCAGACCTTGGGCGGCAAATAGTCCCGGCAAGGGGCCTTGGCCCAATTTCGAAAATCATTGCATCAGCCCGCTGGAAGCTCGAGCTTTCGGCGGGCTTGATGCGTTTACGGGGACCCGCGCAAACGTTGCTCCTCATGCGGCCTGGTTCTGAACCCGGGCCGGACTCCAAACAACTGGCAAGGACTCTGGGGGAAACGGATTCAAGGTCGCCGGGAGTGGCCCAAAAAAAAGCCCGGAAGATGACTCCCGGGCTCCTTGGCAAATTTCTGAATAATCGTTCGGCCGATTTTTTCCTCGGCCGAGCCGATTTCGCCGGACAGTTGGTTGTTTCCCCCGAGAGCTGCTCCCATTCGGGAGCCAGCTCCGAAGAAATCATTGCGGAGCCAGCTCCGAGGAAATCATTGCGGAGCCAGCTCCGAGGAAATCATTGCGGAGCCAGCTCCGAGGAAATCATTGCGGAGCCAGCTCCGAGGAAATCATTGCGGAGCCAGCTCCGAGCAAATCATTGCGGAGCCAGCTCCGAGGAAATCATTGCGGAGCCAGCTCCGAGGAAATCGAGGCAGGCCGGCGAGACTTTTCTCGACGTTACGTTAATCCCGCAGTGTTTCCTGCCAAAAGTGGTGAGAGGGCGGACTAGAAGTCAGCGCCCGGGCCACCCATCATGCCACCCATCTGCTGGGCAGCCAGCCCAATCAGCTCGAGGATGCCGTCCTGCATTTCGAGCGTAAAGGAGACACCGCGGTCGATTGCCGAGCTGCTGACGCGAACCCGGTCGCGCTTGGTTTCAGCCAACTTGTCGGCCATCGCCTGCATGTTCGCCTCGCCCTGCATCTGGGCTGCCTTGCGCAAGACCGGTGCGAGGTAAAGGTTCATGTCCATGGCGGTTCCAGCTTGTGCTGCCTCGCCACCCTTGACGGCTTTTTCCAGCAATTCCATCGGGTTGCTGCCCATCGCCAGGTAGACGACATCCGAACCGATCCCGACGTAAATGGTCGCCTTTTCGCCGAACATCTGCTGGGCTTGTTCGTCCGGCACCGGAATCACGAACTTGTGAAATTGGGCGCCGAATTTCTTCTCGGCGTCCAGTTCCATCTCAAACTGCCCGGCAGCCCGCTTCTCGGCTTCCTTGGCGATTTCGCGAAGGGCTGATTCGAGCTTGGGAGCGTCGACACAGTGGAAGCCGGCAGCCAAATTGGCCGACGAGTCGTCCATCACCATGCAGGCACCGGCGTCCATCGAACCACCCGCAATGGTTGCCTTGACGACGTCAAAGACCTGTTCAGCCAATTTCTCGGCCAGTTCCTTTTCGTCGTCGCTCATGTCTTCATTTTCATCGATTCCCTCGATGCATTGTTCGTGCAGTTGTTCCAGGGTTGCAGCGGAGCGTTCGATGTCTTCCTTGGCAATCGAGCTGCACAGATTGGCGGTGAAAGCCGCGCCGTCCAAAAGGAAACCGCCAAAGCGACTCGGCTTGGTGGAACGATAGGTTTCCGATGTCTTGGCGACGACGGAACCTTCCTGGCCGACCATCTGCATGTCGAAATGCAGGTTCTTCTTTTCCTTGTCGATGCTGAAACCGAGGACGAGTTCCTCGGTCTCGTTAATCATGCTCTTCATCTGGGACATCTGCATGTCAAAGTTCTGCTGTTGCAGTTCGGCATTCAGATCGTCGCCCATTTGGTCAAGGCTTTGCTGATAGCCTTGCTCGATCATCGAGATCATCTGGTCGCGCAATTCCTGGGGGATTCGCTGAGCGTAAATCCGGGCTCCCACGTTGTACTTGCTCGGGAGGTCGCCCACCAAAGCCGCAGGATTCGAAGGCAGATTTTCCAGCATGCTGGCGTCATCGGAGATGAAACCATAGCTGCCGCTCTGCTGCATGTAAAAATCCTGTCCGTTGGCGCTCATCCGCATCGGCTTGGCGTCTTCATCCAATTCCACCATTTGAGCGAGATTGTCGAGCACGTCGTCAAGCTTGGCGATTGGCAGGAAAAAGACCGTCTTCGGTTCCGGAGAGTCGGCATTGAAATACATCATCACGCCGGCTGGCTTGGTCTTGTCGATACCGCGGGTGAACCCGTCAATTTGTGCCTTCGCCATCATCATCATCGGCTTCATGCCGGCGGCTTCGGCGAAGTAGGTCAAGTCATTCATCTGTTCTTCCAAAGTGGCGATCGAAACCACAATGGAGGGTTCAGCCGCACTTTGGGCGGCCAAACGGGGCAGCGGAAGCGCGGCGAGCGCCAGCAATGCCAACGAAATACATGCTTTCTGCAACAGAGACTTCACGAACAATCCTCCCAGTCCTAAAGAAAATTGAAGTTCAGAAATATCGAGCCATTGACGCGTTCCGAAGTAACTTACCCAACCGCATGGAACACGGTTTCGCCACCTCGGTCACACGTCCTGTTTCTTCCATGAAAAACCCAAGCCTGCTCCGGTCTCACGCACAACCGAAAGCGATGGTTTGCCGCGCGGGCGAAGCCGCAGGGAATTCGCGCAAATGCCGCCGCACAATCACTCCATGTAACTATCATCTCCGAGGCGGTCACCATCCTGATGGTGAGGCTTTTGCACAGCCTCGCTGTAGCACAGCCTCGGGGATAGGTCGAACCCAAATGAGTCGGTGGCGTTCCAGAGATAAACGCTGGAGAACACTGTCGCCAGCCGCGGCCCACTCCTGTCGGTGCAGGCCAACCCACAAACCGGCCAGTCAAACCAGCGGCCCGCCTGCAAGCTCCGGCCGAACCGAACTCCAGCTACTGGTCAAGCCAAACTCTGCACAACTCGCAGGCGAGGTCTCGGCCCCTTCACCGCGTAAAACAGTCACCGCGTAAAACAGTCACCGCGTAAAACAGTCACCGCCTAAAACAGTAACCGCGTAAAACGGTCACCGCGTCACTTTCATCCACACCGCCGAGTAAAGCCCCGCCCGGCTCCCGCTGTTACGAGGCCGGACCTGATGAATGGGCCGCACCAGGGCCACTCGATACTCCTTTGGCATTCCTTTGGCAGGAACAGGACCGCTGCAGTTCGACGGAGAGGCCAAAAAGGGGAATTCCGTTTAACGCTCGCGGAAGACGATTCGTCCCTTGGTCAAATCGTAAGGGGACAGCTCAACGCGGACCTTGTCACCCGGAACGATCCGGATGAAATTCTTCCGCATCTTTCCCGCCACATGGGCGAGCACTTCCGACCCCGTCTCCAGTTCGACCCGGAAACGAGTATTGGCCAGTGCCTGTACCACCGTTCCATTGACCTCAAACGCCTCTTCTTTTGGCATGCAACCTCCAGCGAATCCGAAACTCCCAATCGACGTTCGAATATCTTATCGCTTGGGCCTACTCAGCGTCCAGCGTCCGAAGGGCCGAAAACAGCTCGTTTTCAAGGAATTCGGGGCTTTCCAGCCCAACCGAAAGGCGAATCAGCCCGTCTCCGATCCCCAAGGCCTTGCGGGCCGCTGGGGTCAACCCCCGGTGACTGGTCGAAGCTGGGTGGCTGAGCGTGGTCGCCAATTCTCCCAGAGAGGGACAAAAGTGAATGTGCTGCAGGCGAGAAATCAATCGCTCGGCGGCCCCCAAGCCCCCCCGCAGCTCAAACGCCAGCATGTGCCCGAACAAGGCCCGGCTGCTCTCTTTTGCAAACAGTCCATTGGCCAACTCATGGTCGGGATGGCTCGGCAGGCCAGGATAGTGCACCGCGGAAATCGAGTGGCAATCCGCCAATCGCCGGGCCAATGTCTCCGCTGTGCGACTCGCCGTGACGACCCGCAGGTGGAGTGTCCCCAGCCCGCGGTCGACCAGCCAGCAGTCAAACGGGGCTGCGGCCAGCCCCCAGGTCGTCAACGTCCGATGAATCCTTTCCCAGTGTTTTGCTGAACCGGCGAGCATCCCGAGCATTGCATCGCTATGGCCGTTCATAATCTTGGTCATGCTTTCCATGACCAGGTCGGCACCCCACTCCAGGGGCCGACAGACAATTGGGCTGGCAAAAGTGTTGTCGACGAGGAGAGCAGCCCCTTGTTTCGTCGCAAGGCTCGCCAACTCCGGAAGGTTTGCGACACGCATCAGCGGATTGGAAATCGTTTCACAAACCAGCAGCCGAGTGCCCGGTTCAAGTGCCCCCGCCGTGGCCGCCAAGTCGGTAGTGTCGACGACGGTCGAGCGAATCCCCAAGCGCTCCGCTTCGCTGGTCAGCAACGCGATGTTTTTCCCATACATCAACGAACTGACGATCACATGGTCACCCGTGCGGAGCAGGGCGAGCGTCGCCAGCGCCAAGGCTGACATTCCACAGGAAGTGATCGCGGTCCGCTCCGCCTGATGAAGTTCGCCGCAGCGGCGTGCCAGGTCGTCAGCGTTTGGATGCGCGTCGCGCTGATAAACGTATCCCGGTTCTAGCCCGCCCAGCCGCGCATCGGCCTCTGCCGGCGAAGCAGCCGGATAAACGACAGCCAGCTCGATCGCCGGACGCGAACCGGCTTGAGGCTGGCGTGGCAAGTGGGTGGGGCGGGGACATAGGTCGCGAGTGTCGGACATGGATTGGCGAATGGCGATTGTCGAAGGGCAAGGGAGGAAGGGCACACCGCAAATACGGAGTGCAAGTTTACCGCAGCTCAGCCCTGCGCCAGCCCCTGGCTCTGCTAGAGACACTCCGTTTTTCAAAAGCCCGCGGCCATTCAGGAAAGTTGCTCAGCAAACGAATCGGCCGAAAGAAAGACCCCCTGCTCCACCAGTTGGACGACCGCCGAATCGCTGCTCAGGCCGAACATTTCCAGCAGCCGTGGCCAATCCCGGGCGGCAATCTGCCCCCACGTTTCGACGCACATGACTTGCTCGCCAAAGGCTTGCATTGTTCCACCGGTTCGCGTCATTTGGTCAGCCGTGTTCCAGCCCCACGCCCCGTCCGGCTCGCAGTATCCCCCCGGCAGGCGATTGAACCGAGCCATCACCTCGTCAAACTCGATCGGGATCGGGCAGTTTGGGATCGGACCGGCGAGTTGGCCCCCCAATGCAGCTGCGGAGTGAACCTCAGGCGGGAGGTAGTGCAAAAACAGGTGCAGTTCAGTCATCGTTTCGCTGTGGAGTTTCACTGTGGAGTGGGACGCGAAAGGCAAGTTTGCTGGCGCCTCAATTTGTCGCCCCCCTCGGGGCTGACGGGGCCGAACGCCGTCGCGGGCAGCAATAGACGCGTTTAGGTTAAACCGCGAGACTCCCCGTCTGGCAACCTTCCCCTTTTTTCCGAAAAGTCAGGGCGTCAGGCAAGCAACAGCGACTCACCCAGCGGGCTTCAGCGATTCGTCAATCCAACTTGCATAGTCTGCCGCGACATGTTCCAGCCGCGTAGTCACAAGCTGCGGGACTCGGTAGGGGTGGTTCTTCGCGACCAGCTCGTAGACTGCGGCCTGAAACTCATCGCGCGTCTTGACTTGCAGCTGCCATTCCTCAGCGGACTGGCACTTTCCCTCCCACCAGTAGTGGCTGTGCAGAGGTCCGCTCAATTGAGCACAGGCCGCGATTTTTTCGGCAATCAACAGCCTCGCCAGTTGCTCGAGTGCCTGGCGGTCATCGCAGGTGGTCGTAATTTGCAGGTAAGTTTTGCCGTGCATCGTGTGAACTGGGGGGACATCCTTGGAGCTGCGCAATGGCGAGCGGAACGACTACTCAGCCGGGCTTTTCTCCAGCGGGCGAATTGAGACCCCGTCGCTGGCTCGAGCTTCGATCTGATACACCTGACCTGGTTCAACCAGGACGTAATTGACTTGGCCGTGATTGGCGCGAATACCCAGTCCCTTTTGCTTTTGCGGGTCGTTGGCGACGGTCCAGAAGTCCTGCCAAATCTGGGCCTCAAACGGATTGGCATCGGCGAAGCTGGCGTAGATTCCCGGCGCGGTCACCCCCTCTCCCTGCCGATCCAAAGAGTGTCCGCCATTGGGGCCATCGAGGTCACCCCAGATACTGCGAAAAACACAAAGTGACGCCGAGCGGAGCGCGTCGGCCTGCTCGATATACTGGTCTTCGAATTTGACCAGCCAGCAGTCGACATACAGCTTGTCGCCACGCAGCTTGAATTGCCGCGGCTCACCTACCGGCTTGCCTTCCTTATTTACTTCCGTGAATTCCACCTCGAGAAAAGGTTCTCCTGCGGCGCTGGTTCCTTTCTCCAGGACCTTGACGTTGGCCAGGCGGCGATCGATTTTGAGCAGCTTGAGCGAAGTCTGCAGCTTTTCGTTTTCCAGTTTCGCCTTGGCGAGTTCCGCTTCCTGCAGTTTGAAGTCCTTTTCCAGCGCCGTGAAGCGAGTTTGCATTGACTCCAGTTCGGCCAGGGCGATTTTGGCTTGCTGGGCTGGCACAACGTAATTCTCGTAGCCATACCAGCCGGCATACCCGAGCCCGCCGACGGCTCCCAGAAGCAGAACCGTGCGGACCAGGCTGTTGACGACTTTGACGTTTTCCATCACGGCCATAAGAAGTTCCTCTTGATTGAGCCTCAGGGCAAGTGACACGGCGCGGGGTGGGCGCATGGTCGGCTCGGTCCATTTGGCCCGATTGTCCCCGATCTGTTTCCCCGCGGTCAACCCGAAGTTCATGGCTCCAACCGGCCGGTGCATGTTCCCTCGGGAGCTCAACAGCTCCTTCAGTTCCGGCTCGCCTTTCTCGTGCGTGGCTGCATTGCCGTTCGAAGCTGTTAGAATTTGCCCAGCTCGGAGGGATCGCTTGATCCCCGAAACATGCTTGGGAGAAATACTGATGATTGCCCGCGAGTTGTGGTCAGCCCAGTTGGGCTCGGTTGGACTGTTGAGTGCGTTGGCTTTGTTCGGATTCGCCGCAGTCTTGCCGACAGGGGGCAAAGCGCAGGAAGCAAAAGCCTGCCGGGTTGTCTTCTTTGGCGATTCGATCACCCAGGCAGCAGTCGGGCCGGAGGGGTACATCACCCAACTGCAGACGGCACTCGAGGCGCATCCGACCGGTCGCAAGTTCGAACTGGTCGGAGCCGGGATCAGCGGACACAAGGTCCCCGACCTGCAAGCTCGCCTCGAACGGGATGTACTTGCAAAGCAGCCCGACCTCGTCGTGATTTACATCGGAATCAACGACGTCTGGCATTCACAAAGCGGCAAGGGAACGCCGAGTGACAAATACCGGGCCGGTCTTGAGGACCTGATAACCAAAATCAATGCCGCCGGCGCCCGAGTGATTCTCTGTACTCCGAGTGTCATCGGCGAGCGGCATGATGGGACGAACGACTTGGACCAGATGCTGGAAGAGTACGCGGCGATCAGTCGCGAAGTGGCGGCCAAGACGGGGGCGTTTCTTGTCGACTTGCGCAAACTCTTTGTGCACGACCTGAAAATCCGCAATCCGGAGAACAAGCCCAGTGGCGTGCTGACCACCGATGGGGTGCATCTCAATCCCGCTGGCAATGAACTGGTCAAGGACTGCCTGGAACGCTCGATCGTCGCCGTCGCCTCAGCCACGGCGGTCAGGCACGTTGTCCTGTTTCAGTTCAAGCCGACGGCAACCGTGGCGGAAATCAACCGAGTCTGCGATTTGTTCGACCAGCTCCCGGGGAAGATTTCAGAAGTCAAGTCATACGAGGCGGGCACCGACATCAGCCCAGAGAAGCTGAGCGAGGGACTGACCCATTGCTTCACTCTTGGTTTTGAGACGGCCGCTGACAGAGATGCCTACATTGTGCACCCTGCCCATCAGGAATTCGTCAAGCAAGCCTTGCCGCTGATTCAGCGGGCAGTCGTCGTCGATTATCTCGCCCGCTAGCCTGCAGGGGCGGCAAGCATTCGCGGAACAGCGAAAAGTTGGGAACCGGAAATCAGCAGTCGAAAGACTGCGGCTGACCGGTTAATCTGAAATAAGGAATCTGATTTGCCCGTTTTGCGAAAATCCTTTCGGGAATGGGCAGATACACAGCGACAGGTAACGTTGCACCGAGGGCGCAGTAAACGCCTGAAACTCAAGCGGGGAATGCTGAAATGAACAGACTGATGGGGCGATCCAACTGGTTCTGCAAGATTGCGATTTGGGGTTTTGTGTTGGGCTGGTGGGTCGGTGCCGGATTCGCCCAAGACCCGGCCAAATCGTCAACTCCTCCCTCCGCCGACAAGCTGCGGGTTGAGTTGGCTCAGGCCAATCTCGACTTGGCCTTGGTCGAGTTGAAGTTGGCCGAGGATTTTAACCGCGAGATCGAGGCGGTGTTGTTGATCAATATTCCGGAAAAGGACCGAGCCTCCTACATTCGCATGCGCTCCGTTCCCGATGTCATCCTCGAGCGGCTCCGCTCGAACGTCGAGATTGCTCGCCAGCAGTTGAATCAGGCGCTGATGCCCTCGACCGGCGATGTGGAAAAGCTCCGCAAGAAGTACGCCGATGAAAAAATTCGCCTCGCCGAAGTCAACTTGACGAATCTGCAGCAATTCCAGGCGAAAGGGCTGCCGGTCAAGAATGATGAAGTGAAGCGACAGGAGATCCGCGTGCGATTGGCCAAATTGAATCGGCAACTATTGGACAGTCCGGAGAATCTGCTGGAGATTGTAGACAGCCTGCAGCGGCAAGTTGATCACCTCAACGAAGACCTGATTCGGCAAGACCAGCGGCTTTCGGCCTTGGAAGAGGGTGATAAGTAGTTGCCGGGGGAATGGTGTTTTTGAGGAGCGATGCGAAGGGAAATGTTATGAAGCGAAATTGGCGGTTGTTGCTGACTGCAATCTTGGGAGTTTCGGCGGCGGTTGCTGGCAGCCCGGGCGGCGCTCGCCTGTCGGCTCAGGAATCGGAGTTCGAGCCGCCCGTGCGGCTGGAGGCCGATGCGCAACCAATCAAGGTCGAGTCGCCTGGCTACGCCTGCCCGACGGTCGCTGATGTCGACGGCGACGGCAAACTGGATCTGATCGTCGGCCAGTTTAATCAAGGCCACATGCAGTTCTTCAAAAACCTCGCCGAGCCGGGGCAGACCCCCAGATTGGCTGCGGCCCAGTGGCTGAAGACTGGCGAGGAACGGGCAATCGTGCCCGGAGTCTGGTGATGCACCAGCTCAACTCCACAGTTTGTGGATTGGACCGGCGACGGCAAGCTCGACATCCTCAGTGGCTGCTACTGGACAGAAGGCGCGGACGGAGGACACATTCAACTGCTCGCCGGCCGCGGCGGACTGGACTTCGCCGAGTCGATTGATTTGCTCAGCGGTGAGGGCAAGCCGCTGCTGAATGAGGCTCTGGCGGAAGATGAATCAAACCAGACGTCGATCATATGCGTCCAGCAGCATGCGGTCGATTATGACGGCGATGGCGATTTGGATTTGGTGGTCGGCTGCTTCGGACAGGATTTTTTCTTTTACGAAAACAAGGGAACGGCAGAGAAGCCGGCCTTGGTGACCACGCCGCAGAAGCTCGCTCTCAAGTCGCCCGATTACCACTCGGCGCCGCACCTGGTTGACTGGGATGGCGATGGCGATTTGGACCTGCTCAGCGGCAGTGGCAATGGCGGTGTGCTTTATGCTGAAAACACCGGGACCCGATCGGAGCCAACGTGGAGCGAGTTCCAAAGGCTGATTCCGGCGAGCCAGCAGTCCGAACAGCTCTTGAGCGAGGGGACGAGCATTCAGCCTTCGCAGTCGACGCGCGTTTGGGCGACCGATTGGAATGGTGACGGGTTGCTTGACTTGCTGGTCGGGGACTCAGCCAGTTTGATCCAGCCTGCCAAAGGCTTGAGCCTGGAAGAGTTTGAGCAGAAGCGCGAGGCTCATCGCGAGGCACTGCAGGAGTTGGCCCGGAAGCAGCAGCCGATCATGGAGCAATACATGGCCGCGCGTGAAAAAGGAGAGGAACTCCCAGAAGACGTGACCAAGGCAATGCAGGAAACCCAAGCCGAAATCCAGAAGCTGTTTGCTGGGCAGAGTGAGTTTCAGCAAGCAGAAAATACCGGCTTCGTCTGGCTCTATCTGCAAAAGCCCAAGCCGACCGCGACCAAGTAGAGAAAGTATGCCAGGCCTTGATCTGAAACGCCAAACCCGTCGGAGCCGTCCGGCGGGTTTTTTGTTGATCCGCAAATCAATCGCTTGGTTGTCGATGCTCGCCAGGGTTACGCCGCCGCTTGGACTGAATAACCGTCGCAGCCCCCGCGAGCCCCTCTTCGCCTCCCCCTGACCCCACGTCGTTGGAGCGCTGACTAGCCCGCTGGGAAGCGTCTAATAATTCCACTGCAGTTGGAAGCGGAGCAGGTCGCCGACGAATTGCTCGTAAGACTCGGTGTTGGCCGAGCCAATCGCGCGGGTGTTGGTCCGATCGGTGAAGGTATACATCGTGACCAATTCGAGGCTCTTGTTGAATTGCCATTCCAAGCCGAGTTCCCATTCTTCAATGTGGGAGTAGGGCGCATTGCGTTCGGATTTGTAACCACCCTGGTAGTAGTTGTACCTCGCGAATGGCCAGAACTCGCCGTGGTCACAGGTGACATATCGGTACATCAACATGGCATAGCCTCCGTAGAGCGACCGGTCGATCACCTCTGTTTGCGCGTCATTCAGTCCCGGCCCGCGGCCCACGGTCCATTCGGCTTGAAAGCCCAAGGGCTGGGGATAGTAGACGAACGTGGCGGCGGCTCGCTTGTCGACAATCCCGTCCGGGTTATTCGTATTGCTGGTTCCCAGCGGCGTGACGGCCGGGCCTGCGCCCAGTGGACTGATGGGCGAGCCGAGGACGGAGTACATGCCGGTGTAGCCCATCAGGCCCCACTCGACGATCTGTCCGTTGGAGAGCACTTTCGGTACCGCGAGGCGGGTGATGAAGTGGAGGTTGTCGTTTTGTTCACGGAAGGAGCCGCCTTGGCCGTTGTAAAAGCCCATGCCGAACAAGCCGTAGTTGCCTGAGCCCTTGAGGTTTTCGTCGAGCACATACTTGAACAGCTCTTGAGCGGATTTCGGGGTGTAGTAATAGAAGACACCCAAATCGCGTTCGTTGCGGGCGGCGCTGTTCAGGGCGTCGTTACGATCGAGAGGCAAACGGTTTTGGCTGGACTGCATGTTCTCCCAGCCGTAAGGAATCTTCGATTGACCAACCCGGAAACGGTAGACTTTGTCGTCGTCCAGGTGGATGTCGCTGTACCAGTCACGTATTTGAACGAACTGAATTGAATCGACTGCTCCGTTGGGGGTGGCTGCGAAATCGGGCTGCAGGTAGACGCCGATCCGGTCCGTGATATCACCTTGAAAAATCAACCGAGCTCGCCGCAGCGAGAAACTTTGGCCATCACCCACTCCACTATCGCCCACCAGTTGGGCATCGGCCCCCTCTTCTTCGAGGACTTCATTCATCCGCAATTGGGCGTAACCCCGAAAGCGGTACTTCTCGTACCACTTCTTTTCCTCGTCTTTTTTCTTTTCTTCTTTCTTGTCTTCCTTCTTCTCTTTCTCCTCGTCTTCCTTTTTCTCGGACGGCTGAGCCTCTTTTGAGTCTTTGTCCAAAGCTGCAGCGTCTGCCTGCTCTTGAGCTACTGGGGCAGGAGGGCTCTCCAGTACCGGCAGCGTCGGGTCTTGGGATTCACCCGATTGCGGAAAGCTCGCGCGCTGCCAAGGGAGACGCTCGCTCTCTTCCGAGCGCGGGGGGAAAGAACGCAGCGGCGTCGCTGGCCGGGGCGAAAGTGGGCCGGCCACGCTGCCAGGGGCCGGAATGATCAAGCCGCCCTGCTCCGGGCTTTGGGCAACCGACCCACTGGGGACGGTCAGCCAGCCAAGCAACAGGCTCAGGTAGATGCAGGCTCGTTCCATCTTTCGAAGGCGCATGGGTGGTTCAATTGTCTGCTGAAAGGGGGGGGCCGGGATGCTAGCGGCAATGTTTGCCCAGACCAAAAAGCTTGTGTATTCGCCAGTCTCCTATCGACATTCAAAGAGCTTTCAGAGCGGTCTTGTCGGTGGTGAAATGTGAAGAAATGTGAAGAAAATTTCGACCTTTGAGACCGAATTGGCTTGGCGTTTTCCCGGCTTGCCCAGCTTGCCCGGTTCGGGAGCTCGGAGTCGGCTCTCGAGCTGACTGCCAAAGGCTGTCGTTCGAGCCAGACTCCTTAACCGGCCACTGCCAGACGCTTAGCGCCGCGGGTTGAGCGCATCAAAACCAGCGTTTCTTTCGGTTCAGCCAGCTCTCGGTGGCAGTCCGCGGCACTCTTGGTCGCGGCTCTTTCCGCTTCGAGCATTCCTCGCCAGCTTGAATTAAGATGGGGGCAGATGGACACCACTTGATTGGGAGTTGCCCGATGTTGCACCCGTTTTTGAAGTTTTGGTTGGCAGTCAGTTTGGCCGTTTCGAGCGTGGCAGTTGCTGCTCTCTCTGCCCAAGGACCCGGGGCTGGCCCCGATGATGGCTTCCTCAAGGGCTTTGAGTACCGCTTGCTGGGACCGTTTCGGGGTGGTCGGTCGGCGGCGGTTGAGGGGGTAATCGGCCAGCCGCAGACGTATTACATGGGAACAACGGGTGGCGGCGTTTGGCGGACGGACGATGGCGGCACGACCTGGCGGAACATTAGCGATGGTTA
>Ga0315907_10004152_pt1 | contig 16461 bp, 9 predicted proteins | sample LakEriMetagenome_3_FD_203525 | JGI IMG/M metagenome (GOLD analysis project Ga0315907, IMG submission 203525) | Freshwater fungal communities from buoy surface, Lake Erie, Ohio, United States - Buoy 12 MA123 | ecosystem: Environmental > Aquatic > Freshwater > Lake > Lake biofilm | place: USA... | reverse complement strand
AAACCGGGAAGTCGCCCGCAACCCTTGCTGCCTACGAAGCCTCCGAGCGCGAACTGGCCAGCGATGCTCCGGTGGCATGGGAAGTGGCGCGTCCGCTCACCATGGCGGCCACCGGCGGTCCCGTCCTCAGCATTCTCGATGACGATTCGATTTATGTGGAGGGTCCGAATCCCGACCGCACCGACTATACGATCACGATTCCCGTGGCGTCGGCGGGCCTGAGCGGACTGCGCATCGAAACGGTGCCCGACCGGCGGCTGCCCCTCAAGGGAGCCGGCCGCAGCGACAGCGGCAATGCCGTGCTCAGCCGCGTGCGCGCCAGGCTCGACGGAAAGGACCTGCGCTTCAGTGCGGCCTCGGCAACCCACAGTCAGCCCGGTTTTTCTGCCGAAGCTGTCATTGATGACGATGCGAACACCGGCTGGGCCTTCTATCCGGAAACAGCCAAACCGTACACATTGATTCTGCAGGCCGAGTCGCTCCAAGCCGCCAGCCCCGCGGCAAAGCTGGAACTGGTCTTTGAATTCCAATCCGCGCACCGGCAGCATGCGCTGGGGAGGTTCCGGCTGGCGACGACCGCCAGTCCGCAGCCGGCCGGCCGGCGGGCCCTGCCCGACGAGATTGCGGGGATTGTGCGGAAGCGTGAGCGGTCACCCGAGGAAGCCGCGAAGCTGCGCGATTATGTCGCGAAGAATCTGGCTCCGGCGGACGTGATGGCGGCGCGGGAACGTTCGCGGGCCGCGCAGCGGGCCCTTGATGAATTCAGGCAGAATCTTCCGCGGGTCATGGTGATGAGCGACCGGCAGCCGCGGGTCACGAAGATTCTCGAGCGGGGTGATTACCTCACGCCCGGTGCGGAAGTAACCATGAATACGCCGGCCGTGCTTCCGCCGCTGGCTTCCGAGGCGCCACGCAACCGCCTCGGTTTTGCGCGCTGGCTCTTCCGCGACGATCATCCGCTGACGGCCCGCGTTCAGGTGAACCGGCTCTGGCAGTACTTCTTCGGCACCGGACTCGTGAAAACGTCCGAGGATCTCGGCGTGCAGAGCGAAATGCCCGTGCATGGGGAACTGCTCGACTGGCTCGCCGTGGAATTCCGGGAACAGGGCTGGCGTCAGAAGCACATGGTGCGCCTCATTCTCGAAAGCCGCACGTACCGCCAGAGCAGCCGGGTCACGCCGGAACTGCTCGCACGCGATCCGGAAAACCGCCTCATGGCCCGGGCCTCGCGCTTCCGCATGCCGAGCATGGTGCTGCGGGACTCCGCCCTCGCCGCCGCCGGACTGCTCAATCCGAAACTGGGCGGCAAACCAGTCTATCCCTATCAACCCGCGGACGTCTGGGAAACCCTCGCCATCACCAAGGAACGCGACTTCACCTATCCGGCCAGCAGCGGAGGCGACCTTTACCGGAGAAGCCTCTACACGTTCTGGCGCCGCACGGTGGGGCCGGTCAACATGTTCGACGCCTCCGCCCGGCAGGCCTGCAAGGTCAGGGTTTCCGTGACCTCGACCCCGCTGCACGCCCTCACGACGCTCAATGACGCCACATGGAGCGAGGCGGCGCGGGTTCTCGCAGCGCGTGCTCTGCGTGCCTCCACCGACCGCCCGGCCCAGATTTCGCATGCCTTCCGGGCTGTGCTCGGCCGCGTGCCCGCAGCAAAGGAACTGGAGATCCTCAGCCGGGCCCACGACCGGCAGGCAGCGCACTTCGCGGCCCGTCCGGCAGACGCCGCCGCTCTCGTTTCCGTCGGCGCTGCCCCGCGGGATGAATCGCTCGACCCCATCAGCCATGCCGCCATGGCATCGGTCTGCCTTGCCATTCTGAATCTCGACGAAGCGCTCAGCCGCGAGTGAACCGGGTGTCCAAAGGCTCCTACGCATTTGTGGAGGGCGGGATTGACCAAAGCGGACGCCATCCGGTACGCTGGGTCCCTGCCCATGATTCCGGGCACCCCCTTTTTTATGAAATGCGCTCATTCTGCCGTGGCGGCTTTGCTGGGAATGCTTGTGTCCGCAGAGGCGCAGCTGGTGATCAATGAAATTCACTACCGCCCGGGCAGTGGTTATCCGGAGAAGACAGGACTGGAATTTGTCGAGCTGTACAATCCCGGCATCAATCCTGTCGTCGTGGGGGGCTGGTCCTTCACCAGCGGCGTCCGCTATGTTTTTCCAGCGGGAACGGTCATTCCACCCGATGGCTATGCGGTCGTCGCCGCGGATCCGGCCGCGGTGGCCGCCCAATGGGGCATCACCGGCGTGCTCGGGCCGTGGGCTGCAGACACCGGTCTTGCCAACAATGGCGAACGGGTCCGACTGTCGCGGCCTGGGGCAGCCGCCGGAAGCGAAGTGACCGTGGCCGAGGTCAGCTATGCCACGGAAGGCGACTGGGGCGACCGCGTCATTGAGACGGTCTACAATGGCTGGTCGTGGGCAAGTGCCGGCGATACAGGGGTTTCCATCGAACTGATGCACCCGGGCCTTGCGACGGGCAGCGGACAGAACTGGCGACCCTGCGAGGCGTCCGCCGGAGCGACACCGGGACGGGTTAATTCCGTGCGCGCCGCCACGGTCGCTCCCATTATTTCCGCGGTCCGCCACGAGCCGGTCGTGCCGACTCCCGCGCAGGCGGTCACGGTGCGCTGCTCCGTGGCTTCGCTGGGAACGGTTTCCGCGGTGCTGCACTGGCGCAATGCCACCGGAACCACAGCCCAGGGATTCACGGCCGCACCCATGACATCCGATGGCGCGGCAGGATGGCGGGCCACCGTACCGCCGCAGCCGGATAAGTCCGTGATCGAATTCCATGTGGCCGCCAGCGATGCCCATGGCACCCGCACCTGGCCCGCCGCCGCAGCCGGATCGCAGCAGGCCAATGCGCATTTCCTCGTCGACAGCGAAGTCCCCGGGCCCGCCGACTCCTTCTACCGCCTTGTCCTCACCGGAGCCGACAACGCAGCCTTCGAATCCCTCGCGTCTTCCAATCCCGGAAGCGACCGGCAGTTCAACGCCACCCTGATCACTTCGCAGGCCGGCAACCACACGGTGCGGTACCGTTCGTCCATGCGCATCCGCGGCAACAGCAGCCGGAATTATCAATTCAAACCACTGCGCATTTCCATCCCCAACGACGCCCCATGGGACGGAATCACCGACTTCAATCTCAATCCGAAGTATCCATGGCTGCAGTTCATCGGAATGAAGATGTTCCGCGCCGCCGGACTGGCTTCTTTCGATGTCCTGCCCGTGGAACTGCGCCGCAATGGCGTCGAACAGACGTCCGGCGGCAGCAGCGCCCAGGATTACGGAAAATGGGTGCGCATGGAGGAACTGAGCGGCTCCATGGCCGATCGCCAGTGGCCATCCGCCTCGTCCGGGAACCTCTACAAGAAAGGAAGACCCGATGAATTCTGGAGAGCCACCCAGCCGCCCCCCGCAACCCCGGACGGCCTGCTCGATGGCTGGTCGAAACAGAACAATGGAGCCGCCAACGACTGGAGCGATCTCACCGGTTTCTTCCTCGCATGGCAGCGGGCCATTGCTCCCTACTTCACAGGCGAAACCCTCAACGACGCCGATACCGGAACATGGACGGGGAATTCCATGACCGATGAGGAAATCGAGTACCTCGGAGCCGTCGCCGATACGCAGCAATGGGCCCGCTGGTTCGCCATGATGACCATTCTCCAGTCGAACGAAACGAACATCTCCAATGGTCAGGACGATGACTATGCCGCCTACTTCCGCCCGGAAGGAGCGACGGCCCGGCGCATGACGCTGCTGCCGCACGACCTTGATACGATTCTCGGCCGCGGAGACAGTCCGCTGGGTGCCACGGCCCGCGGGCTTTACGACATGACGGCTGAAAGTTCGGTCTTCAAGCCGCTGCTGCCGCTCATCGGGAATTCCACGACCACGGGCAATGCCGGCTTCCGCGTGTTCTACCACAATACGATCCGGCAGATCCTCGGCAGTACGCTCAACGCGGATCCTGCGTCAGGAAGCGTGCCGACCGCACACGCCTTCATCGATAACCATCTCTCGGGCTGGGTCCCGGAATCGGTGCGCACGGATCTCAAATCTTTCATGACCGCACGCCAGGCCCACCTCCTGAGCCTCATCGGAAGCCCCGCCCTGCCTCCCGGCACACCCACAGCCACGGGCTCGCTCACCCGCGCCCTGAGCGGGGTCGTCCTCAACGAAATCCTCGCATCCAATGCGAGCGCACACGCGGCCGGTGGCGGATTTCCGGACATCATCGAGATCCGCAACGGTGGGCCCACGGCCGTCGACCTCGGAGGCATGACCCTGACCGATGACCTCGCGTCGGCCACTCGCTTCACTTTTCCGGGAGGCACCGTGCTGCCTGCGGGCGGGATCGTGCTGGTGCACGCCGGTGGCGATGACGCCGTCCAGGGCTTTGAGGCGGGCTTCGCTCTCGATGAAGGCGGCGAAACTCTTTACTTCCACGATTCCTTCGGTGCCCTGCGCGATTCCCTCACGTTCGGTCCACAGGTGCGCGATCTGAGCCTGAGCCGCACGGGTGCCAATGGCTCGGTCTGGGCGCTCACGGCCCCGACGGTCGGTCTTCCTAACGGGGCGGCCCTTCCGCTCGGATTGCCGCAGGACCTGCGCATCAATGAATGGCTGGCAGCTCCCGGTTTCCGCTTCCTCGAGGAATTCGTGGAGATCTTCAATCCGGGCACCCGCCCGGTCCCCATGGGCGGGCTGCGCCTCACGGACGATTTCATCAATGATCCGGCCAGACACGTCATGCCGGCACTCAGCTTCGCGGGCCCGGCTTCCTTTGTGGTCTTCCGTCCGGCGGGCAACTCAGCCAATCCCGCGCGTGCCACGGATCTTCCATTCCGGCTCGATGCGGATTTCGGCTGGCTGGCGATCTCGGGACAGAATGGTGTGCTCATCGACCGCATCGATCTGATGGGACAGGCCCCGGACACATCGGTGGGACGCAGCCCGGACGGCGGCAGCGCATGGGCGGTGCAGATGCTGGGGACGCCGGGAAATCCGAATCTCGCCCCCCCGGCGGCGGTGCAGGCCCTCCTCGATGGTCTGCGCATCACGGAAATCCTCTACCGCCCGGCTGGCGGCAGCGATTTCGAATTCGTGGAACTGCGCAATGTCTCGGCGGGCACGCTCGACCTCTCGGGCGTGCGCTTCAGCGAGGGCATCAGCTACGAGTTTCCAGCGGGGGTTCAGCTCGCCGCCGGAAGATTTCTGGTGGTCTGCCGGAACCGGGAAATGTTTGCCGCTCTCTGGCCGGCTGCCACCGGTGTCCTCGCTCCGGATCAGTTCACCGGCGCGCTCGACAACAGCGGAGAAACCATCAGCCTCACTCTGCCGGCCCCATGGCGCGCCAACATCCTCTCGTTCCGCTACGAGCCAGCATGGGAACCCCTCGCCGCCACCGCCGGACATTCCCTCATGACAGTCGATGCCGCCACCACTTCCGCCCGCGACTGGAGCCTGCAGGAAACATGGACGGTTTCCTCCCAACCCGGTGGATCTCCAGGCAGCGCAGGCCCGCCGGTCATCACAAGCCCGCTCACAGCCGCCACGGTAACCGGCGATGCCTTCACGTACCAGATCACCGCAACCCGCAGCCCAACCTCGTACGGTGCCTCCGGCCTCCCTCCCGGCTGGACGATCGACGGAACTTCCGGACTCCTCTCGGGCACGGCGGGCGCTGCAGGCACGTGGACCATGGACATCTGGGCGGCCAATGAGGGCGGCTCCGACCAGAAACCACTGACACTCACCGTGGCGGCCTCGGGTCCGCTGGCTTCCCTGCAGTGGGATCACGTGCCCGCCGCGGCTTCGGCTGGTTTCCCGTTCGCGGTCCGGCTCACGGCACGCGACGCCAAGGGCCGCCTCGTCCTCGCAGATGCCGGACCAGTCACCCTTTCCGCCACCGTACCCGGCACCACTGCATCGACCATCGTCTTCAGCGAAATGAGCGAGCAGAACCCGGACCGCTTCGAGATCACCAACGTCAGCAACCGCGTCATCGACACTGCGGGCTGGCGCGTGTTCGTCGGCCACAACAATCAACCCATCGCCCAGTACTTCGGCGTCCAGTGGAACCTGCCGGCCTCCCTCTCGCCAGGCCAGACCATCCTTGTGCTGGACACCGCCAGCAGCAGTCTGCCCGGCGTCTTCTTCGGGGGCGATTTCCTCTGGGCCACCAATAGCCGCGGCTGGGCCCTCATGGTCGATGCCGCCAACCGGCCCGTGGATTTCATGATCTGGGCCCACAGCGAGGCCGACATGGACACCGGAACCATCACCATCGGCACGAACCCCATCCCCGTGCGCTCGCTCTGGAAGGGCCCGGCCCTCCCCGCCCTCAATAACCGCGCCGCCCGCCGCAACGGTTCCGCCGACCGCGACGACCTTTCGGACTGGGAAATCATCGCCCCAGCCGACGGCACATGGGGCACCCTCAACCCCACCCTCTCCGTCCCATGGGCGTCGGCGGAACCACTCGCCCTCTCGCCATCCACCGTCTCGCTTTCCCAGGGCGAATTCTGTGGCTGGCTCACCATCGGTTCCCCCGGAAATGCCGAACTCACCGCCACCATGGGCGGCCGCTCCACCCGCAGCACCACCGTCGCCCTCGCCACCCTCCCCCTCGACAGCGACGGCGATGGCATGCCCGATGGATGGGAAACCAACTACGGCACCAACCCCTTCCTCCCCGACTCCCAGGCCGACCCCGACGGCGATGGCATCCGCAATTCGGACGAATTCCACGGCAGCACCCTTCCCCTCGACCGCAACTCCGGCCGCTTCGCCCTCTCCGTCGACCGCCTCCCCGATGGCAGACTCGGCTTCTCCATGAATGGCCAGCAGGGCATACCCTACCGCCTCATGTGGACCGATGGATCCCAACCATGGGCACCCCTCCCCGGCGGCTCCATCCTCCCCTCCGGACCACCCCCTCACTCCCTCACCACCCAACCCCCACAAGGCAGCGATTCCCGCGCCTTCTTCCGGACCGAACTCATCCTCCCGAAATAAAGGCACGCGGCCCACCGCCATTCGTGGGCTCAACCCTCCCGGGGTCCGCTTCGGGATACCAAAAAGCCCCGGCACCCTCGCATTTCCCAGCGGAGATGCCGCTAGCCCCGCCCAGCACCGCGCCGACGAGCAAAAATCTCGCTTCGCCGGAAACAGCCCCACTCTTCCGGCAGTTCCGTCCACCAAAACAGGCTTGTCTCACTTTTGAGAACTGCAGGGAGCCCACTGCGAAGAGGTCTGGCCATTTGTCAGTCGCGCCCTGAGAATCTGGCTCCAGCACTTGGAACGACACCCCACCGCAAGAGGTCTGGCCTTTTATCGGATGGAATCTCTCCGCTCGACCGCGCCCAGCGAAGAGGTCGCAGCGAAGAGGTCTGGCCTTTTGTCGCACATCGGAACGGTCTCATCGGAAAGGTCTGGCCAGCTATCAGGGTCGCCCGTTCCAGCAGGCCATGGCGCCGGACAGACGGCAGAAGGTCTGTCCATTTGTTGGAAATCAGAGGCCGGAGACACCCGAAACTGTCTTGGGCACGGCGATCCGGGCGGAACCTTGGGCGACTTTCTGAAGCCGACATCCAAGACCGGAAACGGCACCCATCCCCAAGAGGTCTCATCCCCAAGAGGTCTCATCCCCAAGAGGTCTGGCCTTTAATAGGGGGAATCTCTCCGCTCGGTCGCCCCCAGCGTTCCAACGGGAGCGGCCCGGCCGGAAATGGTCTGTCCAACGGCCGGAAATGGTCTGTCCAATAGTAGCTGCGAACAAAACGGCCTGCGCGAACGCTTAATCCGCACCTTCAAAGAGGAACTGCGAAGAGGTCTGTCCTATTGTCCGCGTCCCGCCCGAATCCACGAATCAGTCTGACCTGTCGTGAGGATCGCTGGTTCAGGCAGCCTATTTGGTGAGTTGGCAGAAGGTCTGGCCATTTGTTGGAAATCCAACGGGAGCGGCACGGTCGGAAATGGTCTGTCCAATAGTAGCTGCGCAATAGGGACACACCCGAAAAGGTCTGTCCCATTGTCTGGTACGACGACCATTAGAACAGACCTCTGATTGGGTGGTTCTCCGGGACGGAGGGTGCCTTGGGTCGTTGGGGGGGGACCGCGGGCGAACCGGGAGAGGGCCAGTGGCCTTTCTGCGGCGATGGTTCCCGCCATGGCAGGCTCGTGGGTCGGTGATTTAACGCAGAATTCACGTTTGGATGACGCTGGTTTCGCATGGGCTGTGCACATTGCCCCGGGAGGCTCTCTGTCTCCTTCATACAAACAACGATCATGAAACACTTCGCACTTCCCCTCGCCCTGCTCTGCACATTGTCGGCCCGGCTGATCGCCGGGACACCTGTGGTGACGACCCCGTCGGTCCCGCCGCTGCCTGCGCCTGCGCCGGCCATTTCCCTCTGGGATGGATTCTATGTCAAAGCATTCGGAGGCACTGGCGGTCTCACCACCGATTCGTTTACCCTCGATGGTTCGTCCACATCTGCCGACTATGGCGTTGGCTGGCTGGCGGGCATGAGTCTTGGCAAGCAGTTTACGGACAACTTCAGTCTTGAAGTGGAATGGACGTACCGCAGCAACGATCTCGATGGGGTGCGGCGGGGTTCGTCGCGGGTGGGCGGCGGCGATCTCGCCTCTACAGGACTCTTCCTCAATCTCGGCTGGACCTTCAGTGGATGGGGTGCCGCGGGCTCGCGCTGGCGGCCCTACGCGGCCATTGGCGGGGGATTTCTTGAGGAAGTGGACATGGATCTGACATCTGCGGGCATCGAAGATGTTTCCGACACATGGGTGCCAGCCATTCAGGGAATCATCGGGCTTGAGAAGGAACTCGGCCGCCGCTGGTCGTTTTATGGAGAAGCCCGCTACCTTTATGCTGGCGATACCGATCTGAGTGCGGAATCCGGAGCGCGCCGGAACGTGACGGTGGATTACCAGGGATGGTCGGCACTGCTCGGGCTCCGTTTCAATTTCTAAGACCAGGAAGACACCCGATCAGGGGGTCGGCGGGTCACCTTCCGCAAAAGCGTCGGCCTCGCTCTGCCGATGGAGCGGACCATTCGGCTGCGCCGTGCCGTATAAGAAGGTGACCCGCCCCTCCCCCGATCGATGTGATTTTTCCGGCTAGTCGTTCCTGCGACGCCTCAGCTATGCCATCTCAAACCGCCGCTGCCCTGCCTCTGCTGCTTGTGGAGGACGATGCCGACCTCGCCGCTACGGTGGAGGAGTATCTGATCCGGCGCGGCTGGGAGGTGGAATATGCGGCCAATGGGGCGCGGGCGCTCGCCATGCTCCTTGATCGTTCCTATGCGCTCATGGTGCTCGACCAGCGCTTGCCCGGCATCCATGGACTCGACCTCTGCCGCCGCGTGCGCAGCGGAGTCGCCCCGCAGCTTCCGATCCTGATGCTGACGGCGGCCGACGCTCTCGAGGACCGGCTCGCGGGATTCGCAGCCGGAGTGGATGACTACCTCGTCAAGCCGTTTGCCCTCGCTGAACTCGCGGCGCGGCTCACGGCGCTGGTGCGTCGCTCAAGCGAGGGCCGCGCTCCCGCGGAACCGCTGCTGCGCTATGCCGATGTGGAAATGGACCTGTCGCTCCGCGAGGTCCGCCGCGGGGAACGCCTGCTCGAACTCACGCGCATGGGCTTCACCATCCTCGAACTGCTCCTGCGCCGGGCACCTGCGGTGGTGCCGCGCAGCGATCTGGAACGACACCTCTGGGGCGAGGAACTGCCCGGCAGCGATGCCCTCCGAACTCACATCCATGCCCTGCGCTCCGCCGTCGATCCGCCTGGAACACGCACGCTCCTGCAGACTCACCGCGGCATCGGATGGCAACTCCACGTGGGCCCGCCATGATGCCTCGCACGCTCCAGGCCCGTATCGCCCGGCACTTTGTCCTGTTCGCTACCGTGCTCGCGGCAGTGCTTACCTTCGGTGCTCTCCAGCTGCTCATGGAAACCGAGGACGCCGTGCTCGACCGCTACCTTAGCCAGACCCTGCCCGCCCTCCCAGCGGGCACTCCTGGCGTCCCATGGCTCACCGACTTCTCTTCGCCTCAGAACCTCAGGGACAGGATCGCCCTGGCGGACGTGCCCACCAGTGGATGGCATGAAATTTTTGCCTCCGCCGATGGCCGCCGGGCCCGCCACATCCGCAGCTGGCGCGACCGCCTTGCCGTCTGGGCGGACCGCGGCATGGAGAGCGAGTACCGGCTGCTCGCTTCCACCAACGCAGCGACCGGAGAATCCACTTGGCGGCTCGTCGACCTGCAGTCGCTCGAGTACACGGAGGGCGAAACTCCGCGGCTGACGCAGCGGCTCCTCTTCATAAGCGCAGGCACGCTCCTGCTCGTGTGGCTGCTCAGCCGCCGCCTCGCCCGCTCTGCGATGGCCCCGGTCGTCGACCTCACTGCCCGCGTGCGTCGGCACGGTCCGGACGACGCCCCGCTCGCCGCCCCCGGTGCCTCCGATGAAGTGGCTCAGCTCGCCCGCGCCCTCGACGACGCATGGCAACGCGAACGCGACGCCCTCGAGCGCGAACGCCAGTTCATCGCCGATTGTTCCCACGAACTGCGCACCCCGCTCACCGTGCTCAGCGGGGCTGTCAGCCTGATGCAGGAGGAAGCCGCGGCCCGGCCCGAACTGCTCGCAAGGCTCCAGCGCGCCAGTCAGCGACTCGAAGGCGTCGCCCGAACCTTTCTGGTCATGGCCCGCGAGGAACGCCGCCGCACCGAACGCAGCCCGCAGCGCCTCACGGAAATCATCTGCGAATGCCTCGCCGAACAGCAGCTCCTCTTTCCCCAGCGCCGCCTCGAAACCGTTCTCTCCATCCCTCCCGAAACCAACATCGAGGCCCACCGCGAAGTCCTCCTCGTGCTCTTCGGCAATCTTCTCAGCAATACCTTCCAGCATTCCACGGCCGCTCGCCTCACCATCGTCTTCAGCCCGAACCCAGTCCCCCATCTCCACTTCGCCGAGTCTCCATCCTCCACCGTGCCCACTCACGAGCGCTGCACCTCCGGCTACGGCATCGGCCTTCCCCTCGTCCGCCGCCTCGCACACCAGCAAGGCTGGCACCTCGATGAATCCCCCCACCCGCCAACGTCGATCATCCTCTGGTTTTCACAGAAACCAGCAGCTCAACCCAGCAGCAGGCAGCTGCTTGAAACCAGCACTCCCTAACTGCTTTTCGGCTCCTCCCCTTCCCTACAGATCCGCAAAATAGTCGGAATCAATCCGCTTCACCTCGTAAACCGACGCGGTCGTCACCCCGACGCCATGCTCGAACATGAGCCGCCCCAGCAGCGCTCCATCGATCAGAATGATCTTCGAATCAATGCGCGACACATATTCCCGCGCGTCCGCCGTAAAGGACGACGTCGTTATGAAAATACCCTTCCGCGCCCGCTGACCCTGCAGCGCTCCCGCGAATTTCTGAATCTCCGGCCGACCCACACTCTGCTCCCACCGCTTGGCCTGCAGATAGATGATGTCCAGCCCCAGCGGATCTTCCTTGATGATCCCATCAATGCCTTCGTCGCCCGATTTCCCAAGGGCTTCCCCGGCATCCTTGCGGCTCCCCCCATACCCCATGCGCACCACCAGATCGACCACCACCCGCTCGAGAAAGGAAGGCGGATTCTCCATGACCTGACGCAGCAAATCGGCTTCCACCTGCTTCCTGACCTCCTGATACGAATGCTCGAGGCCTTCCTCAGGCGAAACGGCTTCCTCCGCCACTTCGCTCGCCGCCCCCGCTTCTTCGCGCCGCCGCCCGCGGAATTCCATGTACGCAGGAAATCCACTGAGCACCCGCAGATCAATCCTCTCCGGATGCTCACGCAGTGCCTGTAGGCCAGCAGCGGTGATCACCGAGTACCCCCGCCGCGGCGACTCCAGCAGTCCCGCCTGCAGCACGTGCGTCTTCGCCCAGCCAACCCGGTTATCAAACAGTTTCGCCCCCCCGCTCGGCAGCATCTCCCTCCGCTCTTCCTCGCTCAACCCAAACCGCCCCGCCAATCCGTCCACGAGGTCCCGGTTCCGATGCTCCCCGCCATCCCCATGGATCTCCAGCAGAGGCCGCATCAAGGTCTGAAAGTCAGGAATTCCCATGCGCTCCCGGAATCACGGACGCCTTACCCATGCAAGAGGTACGGCAGGGCAACCCGGGACCGACCTGACCCACGGAAACGTCCATCCCTGACATGCCAGCCAAAAGGTCTGTCCTATTGTCCGCATGGCCCCGGTCCTTGGGGCTGCCGCGGTAGGCATCGGTCTTGCGGTTCACGTTCCCGGAGACACGATCAGGCTGAGTGCGTACGCATTCACTGGAAGCCCCTCATTTTCCGCTGGCGGGGGTTGTGCTGATTGGCGGAGAATGCGGTGATGAAGCGAGTGCTGACATGGTTGCTGGGGGTTGGCGTGCTGGTGGGGGTGGGGTGGGCACTTTGGCCTGGGGCCGTGGGTGTGGAGGTTGGCGTGGTGGACCGTGGCGGGATGGAGGTCGTGGTCGTGGCGGAGGGGCGGACGAGGGTGAAGGATCGGTATGTGGTTTCGGCTCCGCTGGCGGGAAGGCTGGGGAGAATCGGGTGGAAGCCGGGGGATCGGGTGGAGGCAGGGCGGACCGTGCTGGCGGTGCTGGCGGCCACACCGGTGGAACTACTCAATGCGCGGAGCCGGGCCGAAGCCGAAGCGCGGGAACGGGCGGCGGGAGAGGCGGTGAGTCAGGCTGGGTCTATGCGGGAACAGGCGGTCATCCGGCGCGATTTTGCGGTGCGGGAACGGGAACGGATTGCGGAAACCGTGCCCGGCGGCGGGGCATCGCAGGCCGATCTGGAATCGGCCGAGCAACGGGAGCGGACGGCGGCCGAGGGCGTGAGGGCGGCTGAATTTGGGGGGCGCGTGGCGGAATTCGAATGGGCGCAGGCGCGGGCAGCGCTGGAGTTCACCGATCCCACCCGTGAGGGAAGCGGGGACGCTGCGCGGTTCGAGATCCGCGCCCCGATTGATGGGGTGGTCTTCCGGGTATTTGAGTCGAGCGACACCGTGGTAACGCCGGGAGAACCACTCCTCGAGTTAGCAGATCCGGCCCAACTGGAGGTCGAGGCTGATGCGTTGACTGCGGATGCCGTGGGGCTGCGCGTGGGGACGGCAGTGCAGGTGCGGTCGTGGGGAGGCGAGGGCGCTCTTCCGGCGCGCGTGCGCGTGGTCGAGCCATCCGCCTTCATGAAGGTTTCCGCCCTCGGGATCGAGGAACAGCGCGTGCATGTGATCTGCGATTTCACCGGACCGCCGGAGCCGCGCCGGTCTTTGGGGGATGGGTACCAGGTCGATGCCGCTTTCGTCGTCTGGGAAGGCAAGGATGTCGTCCAGGTCCCGGTCGGTTCCCTCTTCCGTTCCCGCGGCGCGTGGTCGGTTTTTGTGATCGAAGCCGGCCGGGCCCGGGAGCGGGTCGTGGAATTAGGCCCACGCAACGATTCCGTGGCAGCAGTGCTGAGCGGACTGGCCCCCGGACAATCCGTCGTGCTGTATCCTGACGATCAAATCCGCGACGGCAGCCGCGTGCGGTCCCGCTGAGCAACCCTTATCCCGCCTGGGACAAGAGAGCAGGGCGCTGCCCGACAAGTGGCCAGACCTTTTGCGGCTGTGTAGGAGCGAGGCGACCTTTCATCAAAACGATGCATCGCATGCTCGTGCTCGATAATGGCAATTATCGGACAGACCTTTTCGCGACACGCGACGGATCGAGCCGCAGTCGATCTGTCCCGTAGTCTTTCCGCGGTGCCGTAGTCCATTCCCGGATAATGGGACAGACCTTTTCGTGAGGTCCGACAAGTTATCTGTCCAGGAGCCATGCATGGTCCGCCATGCAAAGAAGGGAAATATCTTTGCAATTGGTTCCACGCGTAGCACGTTCAAAACGTTATATTGCAGGATCGGTGACATCGTGCGCGCGGAGAGGTCTGTCCAACTGTCGGAGTCGTGGCGCGATAATAGGACAGACCTTTTGCGTCCGGAGAGTAGGACGAGGCATCGATCGATCGGGGCACTGGACGCGAATCTCGTTGCGCAGGTGCCGACCGGTTCGCTTGTTGGCGAAGAGGTCTGTCCAGTAGTCTGCCCTGTCCTGATAAATGGACAGACCTTTTGCGGGTACCTAGGAGACGACCTTCCATCAAAACGATGCACCAAGTGTCCATGCTCATGAATTGGACAGACCTCTTCGCGACTATATAATGATTGATGCCCACGATTGTATGCTGCGCCATCTTCTCTTTTATTTTGCTCTAGGCCAGTGTGCGGGGGCAGCCGTCACGGCCTTCGGCCCGGTGCATTACCGAGGGCGGGTGGACAGTCCGTTCTTCGGGGGCATGGCGGCGGGGGACATCATCGTTGAAGACGTGGAAGATGGTTACGTCAATTCACCGGGGCTAGGCATTGTGTCGCCGCATGGTGTCCGTGCCCGCGGGGGCGTGGACGAAGAGGATGGCCGCCTTGATGATGTCGCCCGATTCGGCAATCTCATTGAGGGCCCGTCTTCCATCGAGGCCCCGATCCAGTTCGACATCCGATTCGCGCCGAGCCCCGACGGGCGTCATCCATTGTATGCGGGGCTGGCGTTGATCGGTTATGTTCAGGCGCAGCCCGGGGTGGAATCGTACTCACTGTTCAGCGCGTGGGACGGCAACGGGAATCTCGTCAGCACGCCGCCGTTTCGCATTGAGGACATTCAAGTCAGCTCGTTTCCTGGACTGAATTCCACCATCGGCGACCAGTTCTTCGGCATTTATTCGGACACGGGAATCAGCCGGATCGTGATCCAGCGAAAGCGGGCAATTGACCACATCCAGTACGGCTGGGCGATTCCGGAACCGGGGACCGCGGTACTGGTGTTGGCGGCGGGGGGATTGGGGCTGCTGGTGCGGCGGCGGCTGGGCCGAGGCGGGCGCTGCAGTACTGGCGGGCGCAGTTGGAGGATCAGCTAGTGATTGCGCTGCGGGACGAGACGGCGGCGACGAAAGTCGGGCCGAGAGGTCTGTCTGTCCGATAGACGGAGTCCGGCCCCGGCGCGGATCTGCTCGCTTCTGGTGTCGGTGCTGCTGACCACGTGGAAATGCGCGCTCCGTAATGGAGCGATAACATTTCGCGCGCGCTCTGTGGTGCGGCGGTGAGCCTACCCCGCGGAAGGTGGGCGCTCAGGGCGGGACGAGGCGGAAGTTGCGCATCATGCCCATGTCTTCGTGTTCGAGGATGTGGCAATGGTAGGCGTAGAGGCCGGGGAGGGAGGAGAAGGGGATTTGGATGCGGACTTTCTCGCCGGGGAGGACGAGGACGGTATCCTGCCAGCCATCGTCGTGAAGGCCTTCGTGGAGTTGTCCTTTGGGGATGCCTGAGCGGCTGAGGACGCGGAACTGGCGACCGTGGAGGTGCATGGGATGAGCCATGGCCATGCCCATGGGATTCTCCTGATTCTCGAATTCCCAGATGCGAGTGGTCCCGGCGGGAATGGTTTCGGCCTCCGAGACCGCCTGCATGTCAAAGACTTCCCCATCGATCATCCATGCCATCTGCATGAACAGCAGCGGAACCGGGCGCACGGGAGCCGCGGGATCGGGCTGAAAGGAATCGCTGCAGAGGGTTTCGGGGAGTGTGCAGCCTGGGCCTCTGGTATCGGTCAGCGATAGTTTCACGAGGTCGAGGGGAGCGCCTTGGGGAGCAGGCGAGGCGTTGCCCATCATACCCACCATGCCGACCTCATCGGCACTGAAAGGCCGGCTGATGAGGGTTCGCGAGGCCGCGCCCTGCCAATCCGCGAGGTCGAGGAGGAGATCGGCGCGCTGTCCCGGCGCAAGGGTCAGGGATTTGAGAGCCCTCGGTTTTGCCAGCAGGCCGCCGTCGGTACCGATGAGGGTGAGCGGTTCACCGTCGTTCCATGCGATCTGGTAGATGCGGGCATTCGAGCCATTGAGGAGGCGGACCCGGTAGGCGCGGCGGTCGAGCGTGTGCGCAGCGTCGGGCTTTCCGCTGACAAGGATGCGGTCGCCGAGCCAGCCGTTCATGGTTTCCATCATGCCTCGCATGCCGCCACCCATGCCACGTCCCCTGCCCCGCCCCGGTGGGCCGGACCGTGCTGCACCAGAGCCGGCGTAGACAAACTGCTGCTCGTCATCGAAGCGGCGGTCCTGGAGGACCCAGAGAAGCTCGTGCGGTCCCGAAGGTAGTTGAAGCTTGTCCTCTTCCTCGTCGTCCCCCTGTGTCAGGGTAGTTGTCCAGGCTGCGCAGTTGTGATTCCCGATGGGGTGTGCTGCTGCTGCGGCTGATCAACTCAATCCCATGAAACCCATTCCACCTGAACGCCGGGAGGCCATTCTTGCCCGCCTCAGCGGGCCCGCACGTGAACCTGTCGCCCGGGTTGCTGCC
>Ga0315907_10004150_pt1 | contig 16466 bp, 8 predicted proteins | sample LakEriMetagenome_3_FD_203525 | JGI IMG/M metagenome (GOLD analysis project Ga0315907, IMG submission 203525) | Freshwater fungal communities from buoy surface, Lake Erie, Ohio, United States - Buoy 12 MA123 | ecosystem: Environmental > Aquatic > Freshwater > Lake > Lake biofilm | place: USA... | reverse complement strand
TGGCTGGAATAGAACCAGGATGCAACCCGCCGCGCGTTCCTTCCTCCGACGAGTTTAAGGACCCATTCTCGGAAGAAACGCGCGACGGGTTGCTGCAAATAAGGCAGTGGTCAAACATACAAGACACAAAGGACACAGAGATTTCGTAAAATAATGCGAAACACTTTAAGCCCTGTTCCATAGCCTCTGTGTTCTCTGTGTCTCTGTGGTCAATTTCCATATTTCCAAGACGTGACAAATCCCCCCGAAGCGTTTTACTGGAGCGCATGTTGAATCAACTCCACCTCGATCGCTGGGCTGAAGTGCTCGTGAAACACGCCACCGATATCCAACCCGGCAAGATCGTTCGCATCAACGCCCAACCCAGCGCAGAGCGTTTGCTCGAAGCCGTTTATCGACAAGTGCTCATCGCTGGTGGCTTGCCCATGGTCAATTGCCGCCCTGAATTTTTAGGCGAAGCGTTTTACGAACTCGCCAACGAACAACAACTCGATTGGGCCAGTCCTCTAGCCAAATTGGAAACCGAAATCATCGACGCATCCATCAACATCGGAGCGTCTAACAATTTGCGTGCTTTGGATAAATTCGATCCCAAAGTCACCCAACGCGCCGCGCGGGCGGATCGACCGAATCGTGAAATCTTTTTCCAACGCGCAGCCGTGGCCGATGATCCCTCCATCGATTCCACCCTCAAGCCGCTGCTGTGGACCACCACCCTTTTCCCAACCAACGCCTATGCCCAGGACGCGGGGATGAGTTTGAACGATTACTGCAACTTCGTCGTGCGCGCCTGCCAGCTCAATCAGGAAGACCCCGTCGCTTTCTGGCAGGAACTCGACCGCTGGCAATGCCAGCTCGCAGAGCAACTCATGACCGGCAGCGAACTCCATTTCCAAACCCCTGCCGGAACGGACCTCAAAGTGAACATCGTCGGCGCCCGCTGGCTCTCCAGCCCGGGTCGCAAAAATTTTCCCGATGGCGAAGTTTACTCTGGCCCCAATCTCAACGCCGAAAACGGCGGAGCCGATGGTGTGGTATTTTTTGACAAACGCTGCGTCTACCAAGGTCACGCCGTCCGCAACGCGCGCATCGTCATGAAAAACGGCCGTGCCACGGATGTCACCGCTGACGAGGGACAGGATTTCCTCATCTCCATGCTCGATCAAGACGACGGCGCACGCCGTATCGGCGAGGTCGCATTTGGCACCAACCGCGCCATCGACCGCCCAACTGGGCAGATTCTCTTCGACGAAAAAATGGGCGGTTCCTTCCACCTTGCCTTCGGCTCCGGTTATCCGGAAACCGGAAACTGCAACAAAAGCGCCCTCCACTGGGATCTCATCGCAAGCCTAGGCGAGGGCTCAAAAGTCACCCTCGATGGCAAACCCTTCTGCATCGACGGACAATTCGTCACCATGCCGCCAGAGGTTAAGTGGCTCTGAATAGTGAATGATGAAGAGTGAATAGTAAAAATTTAAGAAAAATGGAAGCGCGGGAGCAATTTCACCCTTCACTTTTCATCATTCACCCTTCAGTCGCCTTGACACTTCCCCAACCCTAGTGCATTTCCGCGCCATGTCTAAGCTTTCCATCCGCAACCTCGATGTCGCCTCCAAAGAAGTCCTCATGCGCGTTGACTTCAATGTCCCTCTGAAAGACGGACAAATCACTGATGACACCCGCATCCAAGCCGCGGTTCCTTCGATCAAACACCTTCTCAACGGCGGCGCAAAACTGGTTCTCTGCTCGCACATGGGCCGACCCGATGGCAAGGCCGATCCAAAATATTCTCTCGCACCCACCGCGAAACGTCTGGGTGAAATCCTCGGCCAGGAAGTGAAACTCGCTCCCGATTGCATCGGTGCCGAAGCCACAGCTCTTCGCGCAGGTTTGCAAGCCGGCCAAGTGCTCGTCCTCGAAAACACCCGTTACCACGCGGAAGAAGAGGCCAACGATTCCACCTTCGCCAAAAACCTCGCAGGCAGTGCCGAGATCTTCGTCAACGACGCCTTCGGCACCGCCCACCGTGCTCACGCCTCCACGGAGGGAGTCACGAAATTCATTCCGTTTTCCGCCATGGGCTTCCTCATCGAGAGCGAACTCGAATACCTCGAGGTTAAACTCCAAAACCCAGAGCGTCCTTTCCTCGTCATCATGGGCGGATCGAAAGTTTCCGATAAAATCCAAGTGATCACCGCCCTCATGGAAAAAGCCGACGCCTTCCTCATCGGCGGTGCCATGGCCAACACCTTCCGTAAGGCCCAAGGCTACGAGACCGGCGATTCCCGCGTCGAAACCGATAAGCTCGAGCTTGCACTCAGCATCCTTGAAAAAGCCAAATCAAAAGGCGTCGATTTCCTCCTTCCTGCCGATACCCGCATCACCCAGGAATTCAAAGACGGTGCAACCACCAAGCTCTCCGGCGTTTACGGCCAAGGCGGCGGCGTAGAGAAAGGCTGGGAAGGCATCGACATCGGCGACGTCGCAATCGCTGAATTCGAAACCGAAATCGCCAAAGCCAAAACCATTATCTGGAACGGTCCAGTCGGTGTGTTCGAAATCGAAGCCTTCGCGAAAGGCACTCGTGCGATCGCGGAAGCCATGGCAAAATCCAATGCCACCACCATCGTTGGCGGCGGAGATTCCGTCACAGCCGTCAACAAGTTCGGCCTCGACGACAAAATGACTTTCATCTCGACCGGCGGCGGCGCATCCTTGGAACTCCTCGAAGGTAAAACCCTTCCGGGTGTGGCGGCACTCAGCGAAGCCTAATTCCTTAAACAAACTTTAATCCATAACGTTAAACATCACCATGTCCCGCAAGCCCATCTTCGCCGCCAACTGGAAAATGAACAAAGGAGCCTCAGAAACCGAGGACTTCATCAAATCATTCCTTTCCAAAACACAAGGTCTCAACCTCCATGCGGATATCGTCATCGCGCCACCATTTCTCTCACTACCGAAGCTCGCCGATCTCCTCCATCACTCCAATCCGGGTAAAAACGCACACTCCATCGGCATCGCAGCACAAAACTGCTCGCAGTTCGATTCTGGCGCCTACACTGGTGAAGTCAGCGTGCTAATGCTCCGCGAATTTTTCGTCCACTATGTCATCATCGGCCACAGCGAGCGTCGCTCCATCTTCGGCGAAACCGATGCCATGATCAACGCCAAGATCAAGAAAGCCCGCCAAGCGAATCTTAAACCCATCTTCTGCATCGGGGAAACCCTTGCCGAACGCGAAGCCGGACAACTCGAATTCGTCCTCCGCACCCAAGTCACCGAAGGCCTCAAAGAAGTCTCTGAAAAAGACCTCTCCGACATCATCATCGCCTACGAACCCGTTTGGGCAATAGGCACCGGCGTCACCGCAACCTCCGAACAAGCTCAGGAGGCTCACGCCTTTGTCCGCTCCCTAATTTCAGACCTCTACGGCTCCGAATCCGCTGCAAAAATCCGCATTCAATACGGCGGTTCCGTCAAACCCGATAACGCCGCCGAACTCATGGCTTGCCCAGATATCGACGGTGCCCTCATCGGCGGTGCGTCCCTCGACCCCCAGTCGTTCCTCGAAATCATCAAAAACGGCACGCAGGAGTAATTTCAAATACGGAGAGTGGACATTCCTGTCCACTTAGCCATGGGCGGACAGAAATGTCCGCCCTCCTTATTTCACCCCATTTGATTTTCTTAAAATCCCGTTCATTAGAGCTCAGCGAAAAAATCCGCGACCTCGCGGCCGATCTCAAACTCAAAACCGCCGGCACAATCTTCGCGACTGAAGCCGATCACCTAGCTAGTGCGGTTTGAATGAATGAACCTTCAGATATTTCATCGAAATGATAATTCTTCCGTCTGTAATTCGTAATTAGAATTCACACATACGAATCAACTTTAGTCTTTCTTCGTTCTTTGATAAAACACACCTACATACTCGGCGCGATAGTTCTAGCTGCATGGCAACATTCCCTCGCAGCAAAAGAAAATATTGAATCACTCTCCCCTGGCTTGGTCGCAACGTATCAAGACGATACTCGTTCAATTTCGGAAATCGTCGCGCTGCCTGAGCTTGGTCTCGCAGCAGAGGAAAGCCCACACCCTGGGGTTAAGCCGATCTTCAACTTTAGTTACAAAGGTTTTTTGAAAATAACCCAAGCGGGCAGCTACCAGTTCGAAACTCAAGGAGCGCTCTCAATTGATGGTCAACCCGTGGCGAGCGAAATCAAGCTCGAGGCAGGGAATCACGCAATACTTCTGACCCACAAGCGCCCTCCCGGCGATTCGCGCTTCGGCTTATCTTGGCAATCGGAACATTTCGTAAAAGAACCTGTGCCGCCCATCGCCCTCTGGCATAAGCCATTGCCACCGTTTCCTCAAAACGCAGACGGCAGATTTCCATCACCATCGCATCGCATTCGCACGGCACTTGCCACCTTGAAATGCGCCTCATGCCACGACGCAAATTTCCTCGAAACGATGCATCATAAATTCGCGCCGAATTCACTACTCACTCTCATGCGCCACGCTAACACACCCAAGTGGTATGGTTCTCTAACAGGACCATTGCTTGAGGAAAACGCAACCCTAACCCAACTCGCCGCAGACCTAAAAAAACTACCGAGCTCACAACGTGTCCGCGCTGCAGCTGCAGCCGAACCTAACAGCGCGAAGAACATGGTGGGCACACAAAAAGGACTTGCCTGCATCGCCTGCCACGACCTCAAGCACCACAAAACCGAAGCCGAGTCCAAAGGACCGAATCTCGCACTCATCACCGAGAGAGTCTCCTACGACTGGTTCGTGCGCTGGATGGAAAATCCAGGAAGAATGAAACCGGGCGTGCCGATGCCCGCATTTTTCGCAGGCCAAGAACCTGCTCTTCGCCAGAAAAACATCGACGCCCTGTGGGACTATTTTGCCTTGGGTCAACAGATGGAATTACCCGACGAATTGCACGTTAATCCGAACCAATTCATTTTAAAAGCATCCAACCGCCCCATCTATACCCGCACCTACATCCGTCTACCCGACGGTCGCGAGTTACTACGTGCCATCTGCGTGGGCCTACCTAACGGAGTTTCGTTTTGCTTCGACTCGGAAACCTGCCAACTCGCCTATGTATGGACCGGCGGTTTCCTTGATATGGCACCTCACTGGCAAAACCAGTCCGGCATGCCCACTCCAGTCATCGGAACTCCTTTTTTCCTACAGTCATCCAAAGAAGGCCTTCGCATCGGTGATCACAAACCCGTTTTCACTGGTTATGAAATCGTCGGCGGAATACCACGCTTCGAGTTCACCATCGGCGAAGCCAAAGTAAGCCTTCACATCGATGCTCCGTCGCCAGATTCTATCAGACAAACTTTCTCCATCAGTAAACTCGACAAGCCTATCATCTTCATCGCACCGAAATTAGAATCACCGCTCGCGATGAAAGCATCACAAGGCACTTGGGCGGAAAACCGTTTAACAATTGCTGATACAGGCAATGTTGAATTCACTCTCACCACGGAAAAGAAACAGTAAGCATGAATCATTTCCGCTCCATCTTTCTCTGTCTCTGCCTCGCCTCTCAGTTGATGGCGCAATACACCATCCGCGAAATCCCCGTTCCGGAAAGCACTGTAATCGAGGCCGGTGGTGTCTGTTACTGGCCTGATGGCTCGCTAGTCGTCGCCACCCGCCGCGGCGACATCTGGACGATGCGCGAGGGACAGTGGAACCGCTTCGCCACCGGCCTGATGGATCCTCTGGGTATCTGGGCGGACAAAACGGGCGAGGCCTACGTCACTCAATCCTCGGAACTTACCCGCATCCGCGATCTCAATAGCGATGGAATCGCCGATCGCTATGAAACCGTCACCTCAGACTGGGGAGTGCCTGGCTCAAAAACAGATTTCGTCTACGGCCTCTGCCGTGATAAGCAGGGAAATTTCTACGGTTCAATGCACACCACCCACGCGCCTTGGGCAGGCGGTGTGAAACACTCACCTAACAATTTCGGCGGTCCCATGGGCGCAGCCATGATCGGCCGCGGCTGGTCTTTTCAAGTCAACAAAGAAGGAAAACTCACTTGGTGGTCCTCCGGCCTGCGCGCACCAAACGGACTTGGCTTCAACTCATCTGGCGACCTTTTCTCAACCGATAACCAAGGCGACTGGGTCGGCACTAGCGCCCTACACCACATCAAGCAAGGCGACTTTCACGGTCATCCTTCCTCCTACCAATGGGATCCAAAACGTACACTCGATCTAAAGCTCCCGCTCGACCAACTCGCCACAGAGCTGAATAAAATTCGCAAGCGCCCCGCCGTTCTTTTCCCGCACGGGATTTTAGGAAACTCCCCCTCACAACCCGTGCTCGCGCCCGCCGATGGAAAATTTGGCCCCTTTACTGGACAAATGTTTGTCGGAGACAACGTCGCGCCACTCATCAGTCGGGTGTTTCTCGAAAAAATCGATGGAGAATATCAAGGCGTATGCTTCCCTTTTCTCCGCGAACATGGCCTTAAAAAAGCGCTCTCCCGTATGACCTTCTCACCTCAGGGCAGCTTAGTCATCGGCTACGGCTGCCGTGGCTGGGGGCCAGCAACCGATGGAATCCAAGAAGTGGTTTGGTCAGGAAATACACCTTTCGAAATGCAGCACATCCGCCTGCTCGCCGATGGATTCGAAATCCGCTTCACCAAGCCTCTCGCCGAACAGGACATAGCAAAGGCGTTTTCACTCCAATCCTACTTTTACAAATACCATCATACTTATGGCTCGCCGATCACTGATACAAAACCTCTCGCCATCAGCGATGTCTCCCTCTCTACCGACCGCTACGTCATACACCTCCGCACCGCACCGTTAGAAACAGGGCGAATCTATGAGTTCAAGCTCAACAACGTGAAAGCCGCCGATGGCACCGTGCTGACTAACAACGAGGCCTACTACACCCTCAACAAGCTCCTGCCGAAATGGCCGTTTTTCGCTTTCTGCATGGATCATCATGACAGCGAAAAACGCGATCTTGCCGCGCAAGCAAAGCTGTTCCGCGAACTCGGCTATGACGGAGCTGGTCACCTCGCCCAAGAATTCGGCTATAAAGGCACAGGCACCGTGAATGTTAGTGTCGAACAACGCGCGGAAAGCCTTGCGGCTGAGGGATTGCGACTGAACCAAGTTTTCGCACGCGTCTTTCTGGAAAAGGAAAACCCAATCGACCTCAAACGGATCGCAGAAATCATGCCCACCCTCGCTGAGCACCGCAGCCAACTCATTGTGTTGCTAATCGGAAACCGCGCGGCAAATCTCGATGACAAGGCTGTTTCCCTGCTCAGTCAGATCGCCGATATCGCAGAGCCCCACGGAGTAACCATCGCCATTTATCCTCACCACCAAGACTACACCCAAACAATAGACGAGGCACTGAGGCTCGTGAAAAAACTCAACCGACCCGATGAGATCGGCGTGATGTTCACCTTCACCCACTGGCAGAACTACGATCCCAACCGCGACTTGCGCGCAGTACTGACCCATGCCGCACCATTTCTCAAATCTGTTAGTATCAACGGATCAAATAATGAGAAACCCGCGGTCCTACCTCTTTCCGAAGGTGATTATGATAATTCAGATCTGTTAGAAATTCTGCGCGACATTCATTTCAAAGGCCCGGTAGGACTAATGTGCTGGGGCCTCGGCGGCGATGCGCGTATCCACTTGAGTTCTTCTATAAAAAAATGGAAAAACCTAAGCTCTGAAAATCAATTCGAGATCAAGAATCACATCGCTGAGTTCGAAACAAAGGATCTCAAAGGGCGGATCGGCGACGGACGTTTCATTGGTCTAAACCAGCTTGTTCACAAACCCAGCGGCACAAAAATATCTGGAGATGGAGCAGCCAACCGCCATGGCTTGCTGACTCTCTATCGCGTCTTTACCCGCAACCATCGCTTTGGCGAAAGTGCCTATGAATGGCCAGAACGCGAGATCATCTCGAACGGCGACACCGTGGAAATGCGCTGGCCTGCCACTGCGACTAGACCCTTCGAGTTGCAGGCACGTTACACCTTTCCCGAACCCAATATCGTGAAATTGGAAGTTAACGTCACAGCGCGCGCGGAGTTGGTCGATTTCGAGGTGCAGACGGCATCCTATTTCGATACGACTTTTCCGCGCGCGGAAGTCCAGATCGGAGCAGAAAAATTCGCCACCTCCCCTGCTCAAGTCGGCACATGGCATGCATTTCCTCGCGACGAACGATCCATCGCCATCATTAACGACGGGCGCTGGCGACAAGGGAGCTCACCGGTCACTTTCACCGTACGGGAACCATTTTCAACTCCCCTTAGCATCCGCCGCCATGCCAGTGACAAGCTGTCCGCCACTCTAAAATCGAGTGCGGAAGACTGTTTCGCAATCTATACCGCCCACGACGGTGAAGCACACTTTTCAAACTACCACGCACTGTTCGGGCGAACCATCCCAGCCGGAACCACAGCTACAGCCAGCGTCGTTCTCACAATAAAATAGCGAATAAAACATAGCAGGGGCAGGAACTTGGGTGCTTGTTATCCAATACAGCAAGCTTTCACCCAAAAAATAAATAAACTTCTAAGTTTTCTAAGGCCCGCGTGTCTCATACGATAGACCTATGAAATTCCTGCTATTCCTGTTTTTAACATGCGGCTTTTCACTCGCTGCTGATGCCCCTGCTTTGAGAAAACAAGCTTCAGAGCTCGAAAAACAAGGAAATTGGAAAGAAGCCTACGAGGTCCGCGTGAAACTTCTCCGTGAAGTCAACGATGCAGAATCCGGCGACGATCTCGATAAAGCGCTCAACTCCCAACGCCAACTCCGCGAACCCGATAAACTCGACGTCCTGTTAGATGAACTGACCGTAAGCAAAAAAGACAATCCACAGTTCATGGAGGCAGCTGGAAATGCCTACCTTAACGGTCACGGTCATTACGGACAGCTTCTCGACAACAAATTCAAACGCGGTGGTTTCGATGGCAGAGGAGAATACCGCCAAGTGTTCGAACAAGATCGTATCCGCGCCATGCAGTGCTTCATGGAAGCCCTTCGCACGGTCGAAAAAGGTGGTGCTGATGAAGTCGTGGTCCTTAACAGCCTCAAACAAGCACTTCTATTCAACCGCACCGGCTCGCACTATCTCTGGCGGCTTTACATTCTAACCGATATTTCCAAATCACCCGACTTCTCGGAACAAATCGATGAAATCACCAGCGACGGTGCACCTGCTGATGCCGAAGGCAACCCGTCTTTGATCGACATCCCGGCATCCTGGCAAGCCGCCAAATCCGATGGCGAAAGATGGCGTTGGATCTTGCAGGAAATCGCACGCATCGATCCTTTGCAAAAAAATCAGGGCGATTACGAATGGCTAACATTTTGCCAACAACACTACGACGTCGGCACCCTCGCCCGTTACTCATGGTGGAGCCAGCCCGATGTCAAAGAACGCAATGGCATCCTTCAGGCATCCACTCTCAAGGAAACCGAAACCATTGCCCGCCTCGCCAACGGTGTGAAACGTTTCACCCTTCGCGAAGATTACCAATTCATCCCGGGCCTGCGTGCACTCATGCGCAAGGATAAAGGATCAGCAGCTTGGCAAGCTGGTGACCAACTCGTCCAAATTTTCCTCAACCGCAGCCAATACCCGAAAGCCGCAGAAACCCTTAAAGAAGTCATCGAACTACATGGCGCTGGCCCTAGCGAATCTCGCACCAATCTGCTCAAACAAATCACCGGCAACTGGAGCCGTTTCAATCAAACCTCCACCTATTACGCTGGAGATCCGGTCGCCGTTTCCTACACCTACCGAAATACCAAGGAAACCTCACTCAAACTCAACAAGGTCAACGATGAACTGATCATGAAAGATCTCATCGAATACCTGAAGTCCGAACCCATCGAGATCGATTACAACAAAGTCAATTTTCACAACCTCGGTAACCGCCTGATCGATCAAGATCGCAAACGCTACGTCGGCGATGAAGTCCGTTCATGGAAACAAGCGCTCGATCCAGCTCCCAACCACGCAGATACCATCACCGATCTCGACCTAGGCAAACTCGCTCCGGGTTGCTACCTGTTAGAATCCAAACTTTCTGATGGCAACACTTCATGGATCACTATCTGGGTTCGCGATCTCGTCATCCTCAAACGCGCTAACGGTGACAATGGCATCTTCTATCTCGTCAACGCCAAGGACGGCACTCCGGTCGTCGGCGAATTGGAATTCTTCGGCTACCAAACCATCTATCTCGAAAAACCCAAAGGCAAACGCCGCTTCGACATCAAAACCGAAAGTTTCCGTCAAAAAACCGATGATAACGGCAAGCTCCAACTCAAAAATAAAAACTACGAAAATTTCCAATGGTATGTCATCGCCCGCTCCGGCGACCGCCGCGCCTACCTCTCCAACCAGCAGTTCAACTGGTATGACCACGGTGATCTAACAGACTACCAAGCCCAAAACACGATCGGCATAACAGACCGGCCCGTCTATCGTCCCAGTCAAACGGTTCATATGAAAATCTGGGCAGGTGAATCCCGCTACAATCTTGCCGATGTATGCACCTACGCAAACAAAACCGCCGACATCACGATCCGCGACGGCAGAGGTGAAATCGTTTTCGAAAAATCCGGTATTCCGACGGATTCCTACGGTGGTGCGACCTTTGATTACAATCTCCCCGAAGAAGCCACTCTCGGTGCTTACAATATCACCGTCACCGGCGGCGTTCCTCATGCGAACTTTTCCTTCCGTGTCGAGGAATACAAAAAACCCGAATACGAGGTCATCGTCGAAGCACCGAAAGAACCCATTGCCCTCGGCGAAAAATTCGATGTCACGGTTCTTGCAAAATATTACCACGGCGCACCCGTCTCCGAAGCCACAGTCAAAATCAAAGTGCAACGCGACTTTTTCAACAATCGCTGGTTCCCAGCTGGTCCATGGGATTGGCTTTACGGTCCGGGTTATTGGTGGTGCTACTCCGAATCTCCTTGGTATCCCGGCTGGAGCAACTGGGGCTGCATCCGCCCCTCCCCTCCATGGTGGCAACACGGCCGCATGGGCGCTCCCGAACTCATCATTGAACAAACCTCACCTATCGGCGCCGATGGTAAAGTCAAAGTCACCATCGACAGCTCCATCGCGAAGCTCGTCCATGGAGATCAGGACCATACCTACTCCATCACCGCGGAAGTCATCGACGCCTCACGCCGCACCATCGTCGGCAACGGTTCCGTCCTCGCAGCTCGCGAACCCTACGCCGTCACGGTTTGGTTAGATCGTGGTTACGCAAACGTCGGCGATAAAGTCACTGGCACGTTTGCCGCACGCACTCTCGACGGCAAAAAAGTCGAGGGTAAAGCCACCGCCATCCTCTACTCTTCCGAACTCAACAAGGCGGGAGAAATCGAAGAAAAAGAAATCGGCAAATGGACACCCGAAGGCGAAAACTGGACCTTCACCGCTTCCAAACCCGGTCAATACCGCGTCGCTGTCGAGTTCACCGATACCAAAGGCCGCAAACAAGAAGGAGCAACCATATTTTCTGTTAGAGGAGCCGATGTGAAAGGCAATTTCCGCTACAACGATCTCGAACTCATCCCCGACAAAAAAGAATACCGCCCAGGTGATACAGTGAAACTCATGGTCAATGTCAACCAAGCGAACTCTCGCGTCTGGCTTTTCATTCGCCCTTCCCAAGGCAAAGCCAGCGAAACCCAAATCATCTACATCAAAGGAAAATCCCAAGTCGTTGAAATTCCCCTCTCCCTCGCCGACATGCCGAACTTCTTCATCGAAGGCGTCACGGTCGCGAAAGGACAAGTCCACACGGTCACTCGCGAAATCGTTCTTCCTCCGGAAAAACGCCAGCTCAACGTGGAGGTCAAACCCGCCAAAGACAAACTCAAACCCCGCGAGAAGACTTCTCTAACCGTCCGCATCACCGATCACGAAGGCAAACCGTTCAAAGGCTCCACCGCGATCACGATCTACGACAAGTCTCTGGAATACATTTCCGGTGGATCGAATGTCAGTGAAATCGTTCCCTTCTTCTGGGACTGGAAACGCCACTACTATGGCCAAGGCATGCATCATTCCCAAAACCTCCACGGCTATCACCTTCAACTGCAACAGTCGATCTACATGCAGAATCTCGGAGTTTTCGGCCACATGGTTGGGATATCCGGAAGAGCTCTCGGTTTGAGCAGTAAAAGAAAAGGCGGAGGAGATCATGTATTTTTTGCTATGGATGCTGTGGCCGAAGGAGGCGTTGGTGGAGCTCCCATGCCTGCTGCTTCAGCAAAAATGGAAGCGCAAGAAAGCGATCTACTCTCCGCAAATACCTTCGCAGATGGCGATGCCTCTGGTGGCGGAGCAGGTGCAGCACCTCAAGTCATGGTTCGCTCGGAGTTCGCCGATCTCCTGAAATGGGTCGGTTCCATCGAAACCAATGAAAACGGCGAGGCTACGATCGATATCGAAATGCCAGACAACCTCACCACCTGGAAAATCAAAACCTGGGCGATGGGCAAAGGCACCCGTGTCGGTGAAGGCTCAGCGGAAATCGTTACTAGCAAAGACCTCATCATCCGTCTCCAAGCACCGCGCTTCTTTGTCGAAAAAGACGAAGCCACGCTCAGTGCGATCGTTCACAACTACCATAAAGAAGCCAAAGAAGTGACGATCTCACTCGAGCTCGACGGTAAAAATCTAACAGCGGCAGATAACAAAACCCACAAGGTTTCCATCCCTTCCATGGGAGAAACCCGCATCGACTGGAACACCAAAGCCATCGCCGAAGGTGAAACCACGATCCGCATGAAAGCCATCGCCGCCGATGACTCGGATGCAATGGAAATGAAATTCCCGGTCTACGTCCACGGCATGCTGAAAACCGATTCTTTCAGCCGCGCGATCGCTCCAGATGGGAACGTAACCTCGATTGATTTCAACATTCCAAAAGAACGCCGACCCAACCAGAGCAAACTCACGCTGAACTACTCCCCCAGCGTCGCCAGCGCGATGATCGATGCCTTGCCTTACCTTTCGAGCTACCCTTACGGTTGCACGGAACAAACCCTAAACCGTTTCGTACCCACCACGGTCGTTCATCACATCCTCAAAGACCTCGGCCACGACCTTGCTGCAATCAAAGATAAAAAGATCAACCTCAATCCCCAACAACTCGGCGATCCCAAGGAACGCGCCGCCCAATGGCAACCCAAACACCCAAACTGGAATCCTGTTTGGGATGAAAAAGAGGTCGCCAAAATGGAAGCCGCCGGCATCGCCAAACTCCGCGATCAACAAAATCCCGATGGCGGTTGGGGCTGGTTCTCCGCTTACGGCCATCAATCGTATGCACACACCACCGCCGTGGTCATGCACGGCCTGCTCCTCGCCCGCGACAACGGTGCGAAAGTCCCAGCCGATATGATCGAACGCGGCCTCGCATGGCTTTCCAAATACGAGGAAACCGAAGTCGATCATCTCATCCATTGGAAAAAACGTGATACAGACACCAAAGAGAAAGCCGATGCCACCGACGCTCTCGTACGCCGCATCCTCGGCGAAGGCGGTAAAGATCACCCAAAAATGTTAGAGTTCCTCTATCGCGACAAGGTCGATCTCCCCATCTACGCCAAAGCACTGGTCGGACTCGAATTCCACCGCACCAAAGACAACGCAAAACGCGATGACCTGATCCGCAACATCCGTCAGTTTTTGAAAACTGATGCCGAAAACCAAACCGCTTATCTCGATTTAAAAAATGGAAACTATTGGTGGTATTGGTATGGCAGTGAATTCGAAGCCCAAGCCTGGTTCCTCAAACTCCTCTCCGCCGCAGAACCCAACAGCCCAGACACCCGCGGCTTGGTGAAATATCTCATCAACAACCGACGCAACGGCACTTACTGGCACTCCACCCGCGACACCGCTTACTGCATCGAAGCGATCGGCGATTTCCTCAAAGCCACCAAAGAAGGCGATCCTAACCTGAAAGTCGAAATCCTTCTCGATGGTAAAACCCTCAAAACCGTCGAGATCAACAAAGACAATCTCTTCACCTTCGATAACACCGCCATCGTCGCAGGCGACATCCTCACCACTGGCAAACACAAGATCGAGATCCGTAAAAAAGGCGAAGGCCCGCTCTATGCGAATGCCTACGTCGAATACTTCACCTTGGAGGATTTCATCACCAAGGCGGGACTCGAAGTCAAAGTTGACCGCACCTACCACAAACTCGTCCCCGATCAAAAAGTCATCGATGCCGTGAATTCCTCTGGCCAAGCCGTGGATCAAAAACGCTCGATCTATCAACGCATCGAGTTGAAAAGCGGCGACGAAATCAAGAGCGGCGACCTCATCGAAGTCACCCTGGGGATCGATAGCAAAAACGATTACGAATATCTCGTGTTCGAGGATTGGAAAGCCGCCGGCATGGAACCGGTCGATGTCCAATCCGGCTATAACCCGAATGGCCTCGGTGCCTACATGGAACTCCGCGATGAGAAAGTTTCCCTCTTCGTCCAATTCCTCCCACGCGGCAGACACAACCTCAGCTATCGTCTCCGCGCCGAGATCCCCGGAAAATTCAGTGCTCTACCTACCCACGGAGAAGCCATGTATGCCCCCGAACTCCGCGCCAACAGCGATGAAATGAAGTTCATGATTAAAGATTGAGAAGAGTTCCTGGTTCTTGGTTCCTAGTTCTTGGTTAGGCTTCGCGCCTTCTCTTTTTCTTAACCACAAAGCCGAGCGAACGCCCTGCGAGTGTTAACGAGCTATCACAATTAAGGCGAAGCCGTGGTGGCTTGCACGTAGCGAAGCGTAGTCAAACCAAGAACCAAGAACCAAGAACCAAGAACCAAGAACCAAGAACCAAGAACCAAGAACCAAGAACCAAGAACCAAGAACATGCCTCCGCTCTTTGGGCAATAAAAAAGGCCACCTTTTCACAGGTGACCTTTTGATAGATTCGATTGTGTTAGAAATTACTCACCCAACACACCTGGGTTTCCACCACCTTCACCCTCGCCACCTCCAGGGTGCCTGTCTGGGCGTGGACCACCAGGACGTGGACCACCAGGACGTGGACCACCAGGGCCACCATTCTTCTCATGGTGATCTTTATACATGGCCTTTTTTTCATCCTCACTCAATTCTCCGTCGCCATCTTTATCATATTTGGCGAGCATCTCTTTTTTGAAAGCTTCGTGTCTAGTCTCGCGCTCTTTCTTGGCTGCTTCTTTTTCCTCTTCGCTCAAAACGCCATCGCCATCCTTATCGAATTTTTCGAGCATTTGTTTCCTATGTGCTTCTTCTCTGGCTTTCATCGCCTCTCTGGCTTCAGAACGCTCTTGTTCATTCAGCTTACCATCACCGTCCTTGTCAAATCTCTCGATCACCTCACGAGGAAATGGACGATCCGGATGTCCCGGACCTTCCTTACCTTCCGGTCTCTCCACCCGATTGTCTGGCCGGATTGGACGATTTTTCTCTTCTGCATTAGCGACACCTGAAAGGCCGATTGCCGCTGCAATAATGATCAATGTGTTCGTTTTCATGATTTTGGTATTGGTTTTTAAATGAGTGATTGGGTTTCTCACATGGACTAGTAACCTGAGAATTAAAACAAAGTTGCGCAAAGCGGTAAAAAAATCTGCTACCGCTCGTGAAACTATGCGATCCTTCCCTAGCCACTTGATGAAAATCCATTTTAAAAATCCCTGGCCACACCAAAGTCATGGAATTTCAGATATTTTCGGCTGGAAACTTGGGATCTCCTCCCAGGAAAAGTCGCGTATTCCTGATGCGCCCGATCACGGTGCTCCATGCCTGATTCTAGACCCTTCTACGATTGCCACCCCTCCAATGGAAGGCTGGAGAGTCACTTGGCTGGGCCATGCGTCGTTTCTTATTCAAGGCAGCGAAAAATCCCTGCTCGTCGACCCTGTTTTCTCTGAACATTGCGCACCTCTGCCCTTTCCATCGATGAAAAGGAAAGCCGCCACCCCCTGCCTCCTATCTGAACTACCTCCTATCGATGCGATCTTACTGACCCACACCCATTATGATCATCTCGATCTTCCGACCCTCCGCCAACTCGGTCGATCCATTCCACTTTTTCTTCCCACTGGCCATGCGGGATTTTTCAAGAAGTCAGGGTTCAATGATATGACCGAACTTGCTTGGTGGGATTCGCATCAACTAACAAATGAGATCCGGATTACCTCCGTTCCGAGTCAACATTTCACAGCCAGGACTCCATTCGATCGAAACACCGGACACTGGTGCGGCTGGATGATCGAAGGTTTGAATAAAAAATTATGGCACGTTGGCGACAGCGGTTATTGCCCGGCATTTTTGGAAATCGGTGAACGCTTCGAGATGATCGATCTGGCGATGATTCCTATTGGAGCTTATCAACC
>Ga0315907_10004149_pt1 | contig 16472 bp, 15 predicted proteins | sample LakEriMetagenome_3_FD_203525 | JGI IMG/M metagenome (GOLD analysis project Ga0315907, IMG submission 203525) | Freshwater fungal communities from buoy surface, Lake Erie, Ohio, United States - Buoy 12 MA123 | ecosystem: Environmental > Aquatic > Freshwater > Lake > Lake biofilm | place: USA... | reverse complement strand
GAGGAGAGCACAGAAACTAACAGAATTGTTGTTGGTACAGAATTAACTGGCGATGTCGTTTCCGATTCTAATTTCGTGTTGGACGGAGAAATGCATGGTAATTTGTCTTGCTCAGGTAAGGTAGTTATCGGTTCGACAGGTAAATTACGTGGTAATTTAGTTTGTGTTAACGCAGAAATTAATGGCAGCGTTGATGGAGAGATTACAGTTGAAGGACTCTTGACATTGAATGAAACTGCACGCATTAAAGGAGATATTCAAACTACTAAATTGATTATTCAGGAAGGTGCAATTTTTGAAGGCTCTTGTGTTATGAAATCCCCTTCTTCGCACACTACCTTTACTGCGGATGTCAAATTAGATGACTAAACCCGACCCGGCGAATTCGCAACGTAAATTCGTGCAATACTCCTCTTTGGGCTTTCAAATGATTGCCTTCATGGCTATTTTTGGATATCTTGGATACAAAGGAGACCAGTATTTTGGCTTTCGTACCCCATATTTACTTATCAGCGGCCTATTGCTCGGTGTTATTGGATCCATGGTTTATATCATACGCACGTTGAATCGATTAAATTCATAACATGTATTTTATTGCTGGTTATGCTTGGGCGCTTTGTGGATCGTGTTTATTGATGTTGATTGGAGTTTCTTTTCCTATTCATGTATTGAGCATAAGTTTATTTCTGCAGACACTTTATGCCGTAACGTTTTGGCTGGTTTACAAGCAACAAAAGATTGAGGTAATTATTCCCGCGTTATCCTTGATTACCCTACAAGTGTTCACCTTTCTAACCTTTCTTTTTGTCTTCATGGCTAAACACTGGCCTATAATGCCCGTACTTTGGACACTTATCATATTTTTTGGAACACTGTTTATTCAAGTAATTGAACAAAGCAAGTACTTAAAACGACTGCAAAAACCGCAACAATAAATAATGCAGCTGATCAAAGCGGTCAAAGGACAAGGCTTCAGCTTTATCGTGAATGTCGTGGTAATTTTTATTAGGCCCCATCGTATAAATAAAAACCGCTGGAATTCCTGCTTCCGAAAAGGGATAATGATCGGAATTTGCCGCTTTACCTCTTGGTTTGATCTGAATAACGGATTGTGTAGATTCATTTAATTCAACTAAACGTTGAAATAATTGTGGGTAAACGGTACCATTAACAACCGTTATACCCTCTTCACCACTACCCATGATGTCTAAATTCAAGACCAAGCTTATTTGATCTCCACCCAAGATGTGCTGATTTACAAAAAAACTCGAACCCTCTAGCCCAATTTCTTCCCCTGCAAAGGCGATAAACAACACGTTGTGATTTGGTAGCGGTTGACCTTGAATTTCTTTGGCTATGCTAAGCATCATAGCTACGCCACTTGCATTATCATTGGCTCCCGGAAAATAGGTTTGTTTCCCCATTCGACCCAAGTGGTCATAATGTGCTGAAACAATAATAAAACTATCGCTAGGATTTTTTGAAGGAACATATCCAAGGATATTCTGTACTTCAACATTTTGCTTTAGTTGTGCATCAACTCGGGTCTTAATTTGTTTTGGCGCCACGCTTATTGCTGAATCAACTAACTTAATGTAAGGAAACTTAAAGGCGTCTGAAGACACACTCCAGGTTAATTTTTCGTTCGTGTATTCTACTACAGGTGCATTAATTCGTGCAAGTTTCTCTAATTTGGTTTTGACCATCTTGAGTGTATCCTTAGCCATTCCTTTCTGAGGAATAAAAGCAATCGCAGTATGGTCCTCCAGGTTTTTCCCAAATGGGAATTTGATAATCTCAGCTGCACTTAATTGAATTAATTTTAATTTTCCGCGGTAAGCACTGCTGCTGGGGTGAACGAGGTAATCTACCCCAGGCTCTTGTTTTCGTCCATTAACCCGAACCTTACATTTACCCGGAAAGGTATTTACATTGATATAAAACGATTGATTCGAATACCCATTTAATGGCACTAAGCCTATTCGTTCGAATTCACTTGTTAAATAGATCCCGGCTTTTTTACATCCGTCATTAACATATCCTCGCCCTTCCATTTCGTGAGAACAAAGCACCGTTGTTATTTTTTTAGCGTATGCAGTTAATGGACTTTGCGCCAAATTCAAATAGGTGGTCAGGAGACTTAATAAAAGTAATAACTGCTTACGATGCATATTTCGCTACAACTTTCTCAATAAACTTGCTCAGCGCCTCTTGATTTGCGTTACTCCAAGTATGCGTAGCGGAAAGGTAATTTAAGGTTGGCATTAGCGTATCCATGCTTGCATGTGAGTCGATTTGTTTTACTGCCGAAGCAAACGATTCACTTGAACCGTTAAACAATTCATTAATAAATGTGATTTTTTCTTTTAATGAATAATTGCCATTGAACTTATCGATTTTCTCATGTTTACCATGTGATATTGAAATAAGTGCGTCCAAAGCCAAAGGTGTTGAAGCAACTAATGGCTCCAGTGGAATCTCCGCTTGAATAACAGGTTCTATGGCAATTGGCAGTTCTTCTTCAACCGTTGGTACAATATCATTAAGAGGTAGTAATTCGGGCTGATCTTCATGTGTAATAATTTGCTCACCCGCATCTTCATGGCTTGGTAAATCAAACAGTTGTTCCGATGGTGCTGGAGCGGCATGTGCTATTTGTTCTATTTGATTAATTTGTTCTTCTTCAACGCTAAGTGCAGCTAAGTCAAACTCTGGAATTTCATTTGGTGTTTCTTTGAATATACCTGCCTCATACGATTTATATCGAAGAATATATAGTTTTTCAAGTAGCTCATGTGCCGTAGCGATTGCCTTATCTAATGTTTTTGCATCTCCTGAACCTGCGGTGAACCCTTTAATTTCATCGACTAATCTCTTGCTTAATGATTCCATATTATTAACAATTTATTTAAGTGTGTGAACAAATTTACTTGCTTAAGTCATTGCATTTAAGGTCAAACTAAGTTTTAATTCAATTAAATTTGTTCAAAACAACAAACATATGTTTCTAGAGCAATTTCCAACAGAAAGTAAAATAAATGGGTGGGTTGAGGTAATTTGTGGTTCAATGTTTTCTGGAAAAACAGAGGAGCTAATTCGTCGTGTGAAGAGAACCCAATTTGCGAATCAAAAAATGATTTTGTTCAAACCTGAAATTGATAACCGATATAGCGAGGATGATGTGGTAAGCCATCAGGGAACTGCGGCACCTGCGGTTATGGTGTCAAACGCTTCCGATATTTTGAATATTGTAACTGATGAACGCATCGTAGCAATTGATGAGGCACAGTTTTTTGACGATGGAATTGTTGATGTTTGTTCCATTTTAGCAAATCGTGGGATTCGGGTAATCTGTGCAGGATTGGACATGGATTATTTGGGTAATCCCTTCGGTCCAATGCCGTCTTTGCTTGCCATTGCCGAATATGTAACTAAGGTTCACGCAATCTGTGTTTCTTGTGGAAATTTGGCACAGTTTTCTTATCGATTTTCCGATGAATCCGGACAAGTATTGGTTGGGGCAGTGGAACGTTATAAGCCATTGTGCCGTTCGTGTTTTAACCTTGCTGTGCATTGAAATTAGGTTACCTTACTACAGATTTTATTGATTGGATTCAACCCCAAAAAGTCCTTGGTAAAGGCGTGTTGCCTATTGATTTTGTAAGCATCGATTCACGTACGCTTTTTGGAGCGAAAAACGGTTGTTTTATTGCACTTAAAGGGAGCTTTAGATCCGGGGAACACTTTGTAGAAGCGGCCTACCAACAGAACATTCGTGTATTTCTGCTCACACAAGCCCCTTCGATTGTTCATGAGGATGCCGTGTATTTATTGGTTGAGGATCCTGTTCATTCCCTTCAATTAATTGCGAGCAAGCATAGGAGTTCAATCACCTATCCCATTGTGGCAATCGCAGGAAAGAACGGGAAAACAACGGTTAAGGAATGGCTTTATGAAATTATTAAATCCGTATTTCATGTCGTTCGCAGTCCTAAAAGCTATAATTCTCAACTTGGTGTACCCCTATCCCTTTTGGCATTGTCAAGCAGCGCCACACTTGGAATTATTGAAGTAGGAGTTTCAGGTCCGGGAGAATTTGAAGTACTTTACCGGATTATTAATCCAACACATTTAATTGTCACCGGGTTTTTTAATGACCCCGATATAAACCATGAGCTCCAGGCCTTTCTTTCTCAAACCCCCTTTGCATTTAGTGGAGCGGATTATCCGACACGTGAAAAAGGAATATTTCTTCTGGACGAGGACTTTGCTAAAGCGGAGTTAAAACATGTAGCGTTCAACGATCAAGTCGCGATTAAATCTGCAGCAATTGCAATTGGCTTTGCTAAACATTTAGGCTTACAGTCTAATTACATTGCGGAACAAGTTTCAACCTTTCGACGATTAGCGCTTCGACTCGAAACATTTAATGGAAAAAACAACACCATTGTCGTTAATGACACCTATAATTTGGATCTGGACGCGTTTCGATTCTCATTAGAATATTTATCCTCTTTTGATCGAAGTAGACCGCATTGTATTTATGTGGGATTAGACGAAAATTCGTTACATAAAAAAAAGCAAATTCAAGAACTTATAGCCCCATATCACCCTGATTTTGTTTTTATAGACTTACCGGAAAATTTACCTGCTTCAGTTCCAGATGACTCCATCGTTCTGCTCAAAGGAACACGCAAAGCCGGCATGGAGAAATTTGCAGCACGCTTGCGGGAACAACAACATCAGACCACTTTAGAGATTAACCTATCGGCATTAAGAAACAACCTCGTTACATTTAAGAATCGCTTAAATTCTGGCGTAAAGTTATTGGCTATGGTCAAAGCACAATCCTATGGTTCTGGATTAAAACGATTGGCTGAGTTTTTAGAAGCACAGGGCGTTGATTATTTTGGTGTCGCCTTTACATCAGAAGGCGTTGCGTTAAGAAAACATGGAATTAAGCTACCCATTTTAGTCTTGAACCCAGATCCTGAAAGTTATTCGGATTGCATTACTTACCAATTAGAACCAACTATTTTTACGTTTAATCAATTGGACCTTTTCATTCGTGTTTTGATTGAATTAGATATCAATCGGTATCCAATCCATGTAGAAGTAGATACCGGGATGCGCCGTCTTGGGTTTGAACCGAATGAAATAAAGTCTTTATTGGAAGTATGCCAATCTCAACCTGAAATTTATATCAAAGGTGTGTTTTCACATTTTGTAGAATCCGAGGAAGCAGAAAACAGGGCATTTAGTCTTGCGCAAATTGAACGGTTTCAAACAGTGATCCGTATGGTGAAGTCGCAAATTTCACACGAACTTTTATGTCACATGGCAAATTCAGAAGGCATTGTGAATTATCCCGAGGCTCACTTTAATATGGTCCGTCTTGGTTTAGGCATGTATGGACTAACGAATTCCCACATAAAGCAACAATTAGATCCTGTGCTGGCGTGGAAAAGTGTGGTATCGCAAGTTAAATGGGTTAAAAAAGGAGAAAGTGTAAGTTATGCTCGGAGTTTTATTGCAGAACAAGACGTGAAAATTGCAGTTATTCCTTTGGGATATGGAGATGGTTTTTCAAGGGCATTAAGCAATGGACAAGGAGGGGTAATGATTCAGGGTAAATGGTGTCCTACTGTCGGTATGATTTGTATGGATATGATGATGGTTGATGTTTCATTAGTTTCTGATGTTAAGGAAGGGGATGAAGTGGTGGTTTTTGACGATATTACTTCCTTAGAGCATCTATCGAACCTCATGCATACAATTCCATATGAAGTGATGACGGGTATTTCTGAACGCGTACATCGCGTATATTTCACTGAATAGTCTTAACTTCGCGCTCTAATTAAGTGCATTTAATCAAGTGAATTCAGGAATTCAATCAAAGTTATTTGAAGTTATAAAGCACTCCTTGCGAGAAGATGAGACACTCGGTTTGGTCGTTTCTGATGTCCTCTCTTTAAGTACGGATGCGGTGTATCGAAGAATACGCTTAGAAACATTAATGACCATCGAAGAGGTTAGGAAACTATGCGTTCATTTCAACATTTCGTTTGATGCCTTGATGGAAATCAAATCTGGAAATGCCTCGTTTACGTATCTTCAACTAAATCAAGGGGATTTTACCATTGAAAAGTATTTGGAAGGTATATTAAACGGACTCGGGAGATTGCGGTCTATTAATGATGCTAAATTGTACTTTAGTATTAATAATGTACATTTTTTTCAAGCCTTGAATTTCCCACAACTTGTCCGGTTTAGGTTGTTTTTTTGGGCAAAAACGCACTTGCTTTTACCTGAGTTTAAAGACAGGAAATTTGCTCATGAAAAGATAAGCAGTGATGCATTTAGCTTAGGTAGAAAAATACTTCAAGCGTACAATCGGATTCCATCCGTTGAAATTATTGACCATGAAATGATGCGGGGATTTTTGAGGCAAGTGTTATATTATCTTGAATCTGATTTTTTTAAGGATCCAACATATGCTTTGTTTTTAGCTGATCGGGTTCATCTTTGGTTAGATCATTATAAGCATCAGGCGGAAGTAGGTAAAAAATTTATTTTTGGAACAGAAGTTCCGGCTTCAGGTTCAGATTTATCCTTGTATATTAACGATACCATCAACATGGATACTACCTTTTATTATGAAGGGGCCAAGAAAAAAGGGGTTTATTTGACGCATAACATAATGAATTATTTACACACCACGGACGAGCACTATGTGAAAGATTCTTGGGGGATTTTAGATTCTCAAATCGCTAATTCTAGCCTAATAAGTCAGGTGAATACCAAGGAACGTAACAAGTACTTTAATGCCATTGTAAATTTAGTAGATGACTATAAATTGCAATTTCAACATATAATTGAATCAAGATGAGGGTTTTAATTACAGGGGGAGATGGTATGCTTGGTTCAAGCATATGCAGAGAGGCGCTGGCACAAGGGTATGAGGTTCGTGTAATGGTGCTTCCCGGAAGAGTCGTAAGCGTACTTGAGGGCTTAGATGTGTCCTATTGTTACGGAAACTTATTAGATCCTGAATCACTGTATCAAGCAGTTGAGGGATGTGATTATGTTATTAATGTGGCGGCTTCAACGCAAATTTGGCCGCGCAGAAGCGAATTGATTTGGAAGATAAATTATGAGTCGGTTGAGCATCTCGTGGAAGCGTGTAAGCGATTCAACATTAAACGATTTGTTCAGATTGGTACTGCAAATTCTTTTGGACATGGTTCGGCTTCTAATCCAGGAAATGAGCAAACGCCCTTTAACGGCGAGGCGTATAAAATGGATTATGTCGATAGTAAATACAAAGCACAAACGTATTTAATCGATCAATGTAACGCTGGACAAATTTCTGCTGTCATAATAAATCCAACCTTTATGATCGGTCCATTTGATTCAGGACCTTCATCCGGAAAAATGTTGATGGCCTTATTTAAGGGGTCGCTTCCTGGGTATACATCAGGGATGAAAAATTTTGTTGCCTCTAAAGATGTTGCCGTAGCTGCGGTTAATGCATTAGTTATGGGGAAATCTGGCTCTTGCTATATCGCGGGTAATGAGAATTTAACTTTTGAACAGTTCTTTACAAAAGCTTGTACCGTTCGTGGAATTCCATTCACCCTAAAACAAATTCCAAATTTCTTAATTTATTCCGTTGGCTTTTTTAGTTCGCTCTTCGCACGCATTTCCGGTAAAGCCCCGAAATTAGGTTACCATATGGCTAAGCAAGCCACTATGGAACAGTGCTATTCCCCACAAAAGGCTCGGGAGGAATTAAACATGCCTGCGACTCCAATCGAAGAGGCGATCAGTGATTGTATTGCATGGTGGAAACAAAACAACTATTTATCCTAATTATGGAAACATTTCCCTTGAATTTATCCTTTTCTTACGAAGAAGTCATTGCTTCAACAGTAATTTTAGCTACCACAATTGCTTTTATTTGGTATTGGTTTTTAGCGCAATCGGAAGCTGTAAAAAACCGCTTTTATAGCGCAGATGAGTTTGATGTGGCTTCAAGAAAACATATATTTTTCACCAAATACATGGGCTTTTTGATCTTGGGAGTTTTTCCTTTGGTCCTTGTTATTAGTTTATTTGACACCACCTTAGCAGATGTTGGTTTAACGTGGTATGCTAAGACCACATGGTTTAGCTTTTTTTGGATTGCAGTACTCTCTACTGCCGTAATTCCTATGGCATACTGGTCAGCAAAGAAACCTGAAAATCTCATTAATTATCCTCAAATCCGCGCTAAACATTGGACAAACAAAACCTTTTCAATAAATCTTATCGGATGGGCAATTTATTTGTTCGGGTATGAGCTCTTATTTAGAGGCGTGTTGTTATTTCTTTTAGTGGATACCCTTGGGGTGGTAGCAGCCATAGCCATTAATGTAATGATGTATGCCATATCTCATGTTCCAAAGGGCTTATCTGAAACACTAGGGGCCATTCCCTTAGGCTTAGTGCTTTGTATTTTAACCCTAAAATCAGGAACTATTTGGATTGCTTTCTTTGTACACATAGCACTCTCGTTCACTAACAGTTTAACCGCTTTAGCGCATCATCCAGAAATAACGTACATTCATTGGCAAAAAAAGTCTTCAAAAACGAATGGTTAATTTCTATTTACTTCGTGGACTTTCAAGAGAATCGGCACATTGGGGGACGTTTCCACAAGAATTGTTGGAGAAATTCCCGGAATCAAAGGTTATCGAAATGGATTTACCAGGGGTGGGAATGTTAAACCAAATAAATTCTCCCACAAACATTAATCCGATCATTGAAGTTTTAAGAAAAACCTACTATTCTAAGGAAGGCACAAACATATTTATTGCCTCATCCCTTGCCGCATTAGTTGCAATAACTTGGGTGCAACAGGGAAAAAACGAATTCCATGGTCTTGTTTTATTATCGCCAAGCCTAAAAGGAATTTGTAAATTCACTGAGCGCTTTAAACCACGGTCTTGGTATGATTGCGGGGTAATCATGTTGCACCCCTCTGTACGAGTCAGGGAAAAAAAGCTCTTAAAGATTAATTTAAACGATAACCGTTCACGGAATGAATTACTTAACACGTGGATTGGAATTCATAAATCGCGCCCTTACAAAGCTAGGAATGTATTTCGGCAATTGCTTGCTGGCATGAGATTTACTCTGCTTGACCACCCCATTCAGATACCAATTTTAATTTCTGGAAGTAAGAAAGATAAGTTAGTAGCTTCTACGTGCTTTATTAAACTTAAAATAAAATTAGGTGCAGATATTATCTTGCACGATTATGCCGGCCATGCATTGACCTTGGATGCATCTGCATGGTTAACAGATAAGATTTATTCTTGGCAGCAAACGAACGGATTATCATGAAAGTATTTATAACAGGTGCAACGAGTACCATAGGGAATCATTTAGTTAATTTACTTACCTTAGAAGGAATAACCTTGCATTTATTAGTAAGAGACATAAAAAAAGCGTCCTATTTTAATCAAAATAATATCAAGTTGTTTCAAGGGGATATTGATTCGGAGGAGGCCTTGATTCAGGCAATGTCGGGATGTACCCATGTATTTCATTTAGCTGCCCTTACTCGTGTTTGGGAAAAAAATCCATCGCGCTATTACGAAGTGAATGTGGGAGGTACGTTAAACGTGCTTAAGGTGGCAAAATCCTTGGGAATATCGCGCGTTGTTATAACAAGTTCTGCAGGAGGCTATGGTCCGTCAATTAATTCTGTTGTTACTGAGGAAAAAGTACGTGAAATAGGCTTTTTTAATGATTATGAATGTTCTAAAGTACTTTGTGAACTTAAAGCAAAGGAATTTTCAATTGCTGAGAACTTAGATGTAGTTATTGTTTCACCCACTCGGGTTTATGGTCCTACCTTAGATGCCGAGGTGTCTAGCATTACCTTGTTGTTTGATCAATACGTCAACCATTCTTGGCGCTTAATTCCTGGGGATGGTCAGGAAGTAGGTAACTATGCGTATATAGAGGATGTCGCTTATGGACATCTGCTCGCAATGCGTCATGGTAAAAGCGGTGAATCATACATTCTAGGTGGTCATAACATAACTTACAATACATTTTTCAGGATTTTAGCTGAACAGTCAAACATAAGGCGTAAAATGATTCATGCCCCGTTTTTTCTTCAAAATGCCTATGCTAGGTTAGAACTTTTTAAAGCGAGGTATATTAGTGGGGTTGCAAAAATTACTCCGCAATGGTTGGCAAAGGGCAAGTATCATTGGGAGGCAGATTGCAGCAAAGCAATTAATGCGCTTGGTTATCAAGTTACTCCCATGGAAGAGGCATTTAGCAATACCATCACTTTTTTAAAACGGAAAGTAAATGAAACAAACCATTGAATTTCTCGGTAGGCCAGTTTTTGTTGTGTTAACTTGGAGTATTTTAACTGTTATTTCATTTTTTTTATGCGAGGCATGCAAGTTGACCACAAACTTTTTTTTGTTATTTCCCTTAACTTTCTTGTTGTATTTTGGAACAATGGCATACGGTTTTTTTTATTTTCACGCATTTCCCACACATCGAATCTCCCCGAGCTATTATCGTAAAAAAAAAATTGAAAGCCTTGAGTTTTATAAAACACTGGGTGTGGAGTTTTTTAGAAATCGCTTAATTAATTCTCCATTTAAGAAATTAAATCAACGGGTTTATTTAAAAGGTAGAAAGGACTACATTACGGTTTTTTTAGAAGAAACGAAACGCTCTGAAACCTCCCATTTGATTGGATTATTAATTGGTTTGTTTTTCCATCTGGTGTTTATTGTGAACAATGCCGTTATAGCCTTTTTCTGTTCTGTTTTCTTCAACCTAGTAATGAACCTTTATCCTATTTTGCTTCAACGATACAATCGAATTAAAATAAGACCTTGAGGTCTATAGCAATTAACTTGAATTAGGAACTTATTTTTCTTACCTTCGAATTCTAAAATAACGTGCCATGAATCAGCAAATAGAAGCCGCATTAAATGATCAGATCAGTAAAGAAGCGTCATCCTCACAATATTATTTAGCAATGGCTTCTTGGGCAGAAACCAAGGGGCTTTCTGGAACTGCTTTTTTTATGTATGCCCATTCCGATGAGGAACGCTTTCACATGCTGAAATTAGTTAAATTCGTAAACGAGCGAGGCGGTCGAGCAATCGTTCCCTCCATTACCCAACCCCCGTCTGATTTTGATACCGTTCAACGAATGTTTGAATTATTATTGGCACATGAACTTACTGTGACACAATCTATCAATGAGGTAGTGGATATTTGCCTTAAAGAAAAGGATTATACGACCCATAATTTTATGCAATGGTATGTTTCTGAACAAATGGAAGAGGAAGCGTTGGCGAGATCGATTTTAGATAAGTTAAACTTAATCGGAAATGAGAAAGGTGGGATGTATTTATTCGATAGAGAAATGCTAGAAATTGCCAATTCAAGTGCCAATGCCCAAAAGAACAACGGGTAAGAAAACCTTTTTCGTTTTTCTATCTTTTTTAGCAAGTTTCCAATTCTATTGGACCCAATCTAGATTATCCTTTGAGCATTACCGAATTACGGATGGCTTGTCCCAATCCAATGTTACATGTGTTGTCGAGGATGCTCAAAATCAATTGTGGTTCGGAACCCAAGAGGGCTTGAACCGCTTTGATGGGACTACGTTCGAGTCTTTTAGTAGAGAAAATGCACCCGCAATAAAAAACGCATATATTTTCGATGCGACTAAAGATGCTAATAATGATTTGTGGTTTGGAACACGAAAAGGCCTCTTAAAGTATGCGTTTAAAAAAGGGGTTTTTACTTCATATGCATTTCCGGATAAAAGCGCTAAAGCGCTAAAAAATGTGGCGGTTTTAGGACCGACATCGCTACTAGTATTGACCACCAAACAGGTGCTTTATCGCTTTGATAAAAAGCAACATCGATATACCAAGATTAAAATAAATACACCGGTTAAATCAATTTTAAAAGGAATTAATACGTGTTACATACTTGGTAAAAACAATGTAATATATCGGATAAATCAGCAAGGTCGCCTATATCCATGGGTTAATTCAGCCGCGTCAATACAGAATATTCAATATTGTAACAACCAGGTATTTGTTTTTACAAATAAGGGAGTGTTCACTGTCAATGGAACCAAAAGGAAAGCTAAGTTAAAACGCTTGTTGCTCTCTGATGTTGGCTTAAACATTACTAATGTAACCTCCATGGTATATGCGGATGGGATATACTATATTGCCACCAATCAGCAAGGGTTATATTCATTTGATGAACAGGGTAAACAGCGTAATTATACAGCAAATCTATTCCAAGCGAATCGATTAAATACAAACAACCTGAATTGTCTTTTTTTATCAAAAGACAAGGTCCTTTGGGTAGGGACTGATCGGGGTGTTTCTTGCACCATGCTTTCAGGCTCCGGATTCAATACCATCAAACCGTCGGCTGATTTGTCAAAAGGCCTTCCTTGTGAGAATGTTTGGAGTTTTTCCACCCATAAACAGTCGCTGTTAATTGGAACCGATCTCGGAATTACAAGGTATAATCCACGTACAGAAGTAACCGAACATTTCTTCAGAAGTGAAAAATTAAAAACTGACGCCTCTGTAATGGATATAGAAGCTATTTCCCCCGATGAATATTTGCTAGCGTGTTACGATGGGATTTATAGTTTTAATCCCAACCGAGCCAACCCATACCGGCGAATTCCTATATCAGAAGAACATATTTATTCGAAACATGCACATTTTTTTAAAGTTCATTCTTACACTAAAAACACATGTTTAATTGGTACCTCATCCGGCTTGTTGAAATTAGATATTGATAAAGGAATCTTTACTGAAATTCTTCCCGCGCTTCAAGATCAAGTGCGTGAAATAAGCAAAGATGCACAAGGTAATACCTGGGTTTTATTTGAAAACTTGGGACTGTATCAACTTTTGGCCAACGAGCATTTCTTTCGCCTTAAACCATATAAATATAACGCGAAGTTATTATCGTTAATCACGGACCCACTAACGGCATTTACTGAATTAAAAAAAGGTGTGTTCTTGCTGGGCACCATGGGAGCAGGGCTTGTACAAATTAATCAATCTACGGGATTACTTAAGTCAATCTCGAAACTGGAGGGCCTGCCAAATAACACGATTAATAGCCTAATTAGGGACAACAATGGTAATGTATGGGGAAGCACGAATCGGGGTTTGATTTGTATTAATTCGAGCGGGGTCTTGAACCCAAAAATAGAGCGGCGAGGCATTGAACCCAATGAGTATAACATGAATGCTTCATTTATTGATGCCACAGGAAAGCTATATTTTGGGGGAATATTCGGGCTTGTTTATTTTAATCCAAGTTCGGTGATTAACCCTTCGGTGAACTTGTATCCTAAAATTACCAGGGTTTCATTTCATAAAAAAACCAGGCGTTTTCCATCGGGCTTTGTCAATGAATCCCAGTTGAAAAAATTGGCATATGCCATTCAGCTTCCGTACAATGCCCGAAATTTTGAAATTAAATTTCAGTCCAATCAGTTGTATGGAGCAAAGCATGTGACCTATAAATATGTGATTATTGGGGAGGAAACAGATACCATTTTAATTGGGAATACAAATAAACTTTCTTTCAATTCCTTGGCAGGAGGCACGTATTATTTAAGGCTTTATTCTCGCTATGAAAATGGCCCTTGGACAGATACCCCAGCCTTATTAACGGTGACTATAAATCCCCCGTTTTGGGCTACAGTTCCCTTTTGGGTATGTGTTGCTGCTTTTCTTTTAATTTGTGTCTACATCTACTTTAAGTACCAAGTGAATCGCGAGCGTGGCCAACGTATTAAATTGGAGGATTTGGTATCAAAAAGAACATATAAAATTCAAGAACAAAAAGAACAAATCGAACGAAAAAACGAATTGATTAGCCGTGAAAAAGAAAAGGTTCTAGCGCAGCAAAAACAGCTATTTATTGAAAAAGAACGCGCAGAAAAATGGTTAAACAATGCCTTGCCTTCTCAAGCGGTAAAAGAACTTAAGGTTCAAGGAAAGGTCCCTGCGAAGGCGTATGAGTTTGCTACCATTTTATTTACCGATGTGGTAGGTTTTTCCAAGATTTCGGAGAATATAAGTCCTACTAGATTGGTTAATAAATTAGACATACTGTTTAAGAAATTTGATCAAATTATTAAGGAGAATAACTTAGAAAAAATCAAAACGATTGGAGATGCTTATATGGCGGTTGGTGGTCTGCCGGATGAAAACTCTACGCATGCAATTGACGCGTGCATTGCAGGCTTACAAATCCAAGGTTACATGGATGCGAAAAAATTTGAAGCCATAGCAAATCACAAAGATTATTGGGAAATTCGCTTAGGAATTAATACGGGCCCTGTTACCGCCGGTATTATTGGATCATTAAAGATGGCCTATGACGTTTGGGGCTCAGCGGTTAATCAGGCCCAACGTATGGAAATGTTAGGTCAAGCTGGGGCAGTGACTATTTCCGAAGCAACTTTTAAACTCGTTGAACCCTATTTTGAATGTGTTCATCGAGGTAAAGCACAGATGAAATCTAAAGTCATCTTAGATATGTATGAGGTGCTTCGAATAAAACCGGAATTGTCGCTAAACGGCGAAGGACTTAAGCCAAATGATCTGTTCTATGAGATTGTTGCATTACACCATTATAGCTCGATTAAGTATTACACCGCAGAGAATGAACTAATTCAGCTATTAGCCCAAGAATTACCCCAGGATTTAAGTTATCATTCCTTAGCCCATACGAAGGATGTGGTCAAGGCAGTTGAGCGCATTGCACTGCTTGAAGGCGTAAGAGATGAAGGCTTATTTTTGTTAAAATCGGCAGCATTATTCCACGATGCAGGGTTTGTTAAACAATACGAGCATAATGAGCCCATTGGCGCAGCCATGGCGGAGGCAATGCTCCCTAAATATGGATATAATGAACAACACATTAAAACCATTAAGGAACTTATATACGTTACCCAAATCCCACATAAGCCAGTTAATAAACTCCAAGAAATTATGTGTGATGCGGACTTAGATTATCTTGGAACGGATACTTTTGAAGAAACGGCTAATAAATTAAAAATCGAATTAATGGCTAAAGGTAAAATCCATTCTGACAGAGAATGGGATCAAATGCAAATTGCCTTTTTACAACAGCATAAGTATTTTACACAAACGGCAATACTGACCCGGGATAAAAAGAAAAAAGAACATTTAAAAGTCATTAAACAACGGTTTGATGCCAATGAATATGATTAAAGATCTCTTAGGTTTTTACTCGGGTTTTTATTTTCTTTTTTCTCGGAACCCAAAGAAATCACATAGGAGACACTATACATTAGACGTTTTTTTGGAATCCCATTTATCCATTGGTCAAAATATAGTCCAAGCTCAATTCCTTGATTGTGCTTTAATTCGATTGCTGTTCCTGCATAATATCGAATTCGATTGAATTGCGTACCATTTATACCATTCTCAGGATTATAAAAGAATTCTGCACTCAAAGAAGGTGTTATTGGAAGCCCTTTGACATTATATTCCGCACCCGGCTTAATCCGCCAAGCTTGATCAAATTCTGAGTCATATGAACCACCTAAACGATCAAAACTGTATTGATAACGAATCCTCAACCCTAAATCAATTCGCTTGTAAGCGTGGGAAAACTGAAGATTAGCATTAATTCGCTGACTTGCATCGTAGGATTCAGTATTTGATTTTGACAGGATTAATCGATAGTCAAGGGATGGCTTAAACCAAGGGGTTACTTTGTATCGAACACTGAGTTGAGGAAATAAGGTGCTCAAACCATCGTAGCCATACCGTTGGGTTAAATCAAACGATGCGCCTAATTTTTTATTCAGGTTATATTTTACGCCAGTTTCAATCCATACCTGTTGTTCAAAAAGCTGAGCAATAGATGAAGTCACTATAAAACACCAAAAAATCCCAAGAAAAAACTTCACTTATTGCTCTTTATTGAGTGTGATTTCACCCAGGTCTACGACTTGATTTTTTTCCGTTATTTCAACTTCAAATAACTTTTCTTGTTGCAGTGAAGCACAGGGATAACAATTTTCATACATGAATACCACATAGTTTCCAGGTCTTAAATAATTGAATTCAAAACTGCCGTCATAGCTTGTACTGATGTCATCACTGTAAAATGTTTTGTCATTGCCATAAATAATGTAAACATTTTCATCGCCTAAGGCACTTAATCCTGCAAACAAGGTAAGCTCCTTATCGGAATAAAATCGACCGGTTAATTTTCCTTTAATGCTGGCCCTTCCCCCTAGTCCGGGAGCTTTTGAGCATCCCGTTATCGCAACTATTGTTGTAGTAATTAAGGCGATTATCGTTAATCTTAGCATAATATTAATTTAATAATAGGGTTTTCACAAAGATATTGTTTTT
>Ga0315907_10004148_pt1 | contig 16476 bp, 11 predicted proteins | sample LakEriMetagenome_3_FD_203525 | JGI IMG/M metagenome (GOLD analysis project Ga0315907, IMG submission 203525) | Freshwater fungal communities from buoy surface, Lake Erie, Ohio, United States - Buoy 12 MA123 | ecosystem: Environmental > Aquatic > Freshwater > Lake > Lake biofilm | place: USA... | reverse complement strand
GTTCGTTTGAATAGGTTAAAAGTGCGCCTTGATAATATGCCGAAGCACCAGGTACTGATGCAATCGTATGTGCAAGTTGCCCTGCTGTACAGCTCTCTACCGTTCCAATCGTGGCATTCTTTTTCATTAACAATTCACCAATAATTCCTTCAAGTGTTTGTTCTCCTTCGCCAAAAACCGCTTCGGGATATCTTTCCTGGAGTTCCTTGAAAAATGCAGAAATGAGGGGCTCCTCAACGTTGCCTTTATAGGAAGTGAGTCTTAGCTTAACAAGACCAGGTGATGGTAGATAGGCTAAACCAAGTCCAACCTGACGCACGCGGTCTTCCCAATCTTTGATTTGTTCCGCTAGGAAGGATTCTCCGATACCTTGGGTGAGTATCGTTTTATGAAACAAAGAACTTTTACCGAAGCGCTGTTCAATAAGCGGAAAAGCTTCTTCGGTCATGATGGTTTTCATTTCATAGGGTACACCTGGTAATGAAATGTAAATGATTCGATTCATTTCAAACCACATGCCTGCTGCTGTCCCTCTTCTGTTTTTGAGAATTTTTGCGCCCGTCGGCAAAGCTGCTTGCTGGATATTTACTTCTAGCATGGGTTTATTTCTGCTTTCAAAAAACGCTTTAATCTGTGCTAAAGTCTGTTCATGAATAGCCAATTCGCAATTAAAATAGGCAGCTAAAGTATGTTTAGTAAGGTCATCTTTAGTGGGGCCAAGTCCACCAGTGATGATGACACAATTTGTATCGGGTAGCAGGTTGTCAAGTGTCGCAATAATCTGCTCGGGATCATCGGCTATGGAAAGCGCTCTTGAGATTTGATAGCCCCTTAAGCTAAATTCTTGTCCGAGCCATGCAGCATTTGTATTGATGGTTTGACCAATGAGTAACTCATCCCCAATTGCAACGATTTCAACCTTCATGTTTCACAAACTTTGCAATGGATTCGATATGCCCTGTATGCGGGAATTGATCCGCCAACGCGTATTTTACAAGCTGGTAGCCGGCCATTGCTAAAGTATTGGCATCTCTTGCTTGCGTTGCAGGATTACAACTGATGTATACGATAGTTTCAGCGCCGAGAGCAAGAACTTTTTGTAAAGTTTTAGGTGCAATTCCGGCTCTAGGAGGGTCAAGCATAATACGCTTAATTTTCCCTTGAAATTGTGGATACTCTTTGAGAAATTTACCGACATCGGATGCAAAAAATTCAACACTACTTATATTGTTCTTAAGGGCATTTTCTTTTGCATCAGAGATAGCTTTCTCAACAATATCTACGCCAATGATACGTACATTAGGATTTCTTTTGGCCATGAGCTGAGCAATGGTACCTGTGCCACAAAATAAATCCATAGCGATGTCGCCGTCTTCAAAAGGCTTCTCAAACAAATAATCTAAGGCTTTTGCATAGAGTAATTCAGCACATGCTGGATTTGTCTGGAAAAAACTCTCCATTGAAATCTGGAAGCGCAAACCTGATAATTCTTCTTCAATCACAGGTGCTCCATGCAAAAGGGTAGAGGTGCCATTTTCAATTTTTGCGCGATCGGCAACATTATCATTAATGGTATGCCACAAACCTGCAATGCGCCCGGGATGTAAGGCAAGTAGAAAATCTTTGAATCCTTGAAGGTCAAATGATTGGAGATTCTCTGAGGATGTCACGAGGTTGATGAGTAATTCATTCTTTAGAAAGGACTTTCTGACGACGATATGTCGAAAAAAACCTTTTTTTTGTGGAGGATGCCACGCAGGTAATCCACTCCCTTTTAAAAACAAACGTAGGTCTTTGAGTTTGCGCTCCCAGGCTTCATCGAATAAACCGCTTGCTTTATTGAGACTTTCTACCTTCCACCAAGTGCCCCTTCTTTTGAAGCCGAGTGCAAATGCGTTGTCGAGTTCTTCATTTGTTTCAAGATCGTGTTCAATACAGGAAAAGCTGTATTCCATTTTATTGCGATAATGATAATGTGCTGGTGAAGAAATGAAAACATCAAATTTTTCAGGGCTATCTCTTAGTCCACTCAGACGAGAGAAAGTTTCTAAGGTGCTATCTTGTTTGTATTTTTCTTGAATGTCGACTGGAACATGAATGTATGGACCACCTGAAATTTCTTGAAATTGATTGCTTTGTTCAGCTGCCGAGCGTTCTAAAACCTCTAATAATTTTGCTTCAGCAAAGTTCTTTCTTTTGGTTTCAATCTTTGCCCGCACCGTTTGGCCAGGAAAAGCGTTGTCTACAAAAATAGTAAAGTGTTGGTCATTCTCAAGTAATCTTGCAATACCTCTTCCACCGAATGCATAAGCTGTAATCAGAAGGGTGAGTTCTTGTCCACGATGAATCATATCATGCCGCGAATAACGCCGTTTTCTGAGTTTTGAATAAAGTTGACGATTTCTGTCTGAAGTTCAGATGCATTTGCAGTTTCCAAACATTTGATTCCTTTGGAAATATTACTATTTTGAACATAAAGCACACGGTAGATGTCTTCAATTTCTCTGACTTGTTCTTCATTAAAACCGCGTCTGCGCAGACCAACAGAATTTACGCCTGCAAAAGCTAATGGTTCTCTGGCAGCTTTTACAAAAGGAGGCACATCTTTTCTGATCAACGAAGCGCCACCAATAAATGCATGTTTACCTATATGTACAAATTGTTGTGCAGCAGCTTTACCTTCAAGTATTGCCCAATCATCAATGACAACATGTCCTGAAAGACCGGTATAGCTTGCTAAAATTACATTGTTACCTATTTGGCAGTCATGCGCAATGTGCACGTAAGTCATGAGTAAACAGTTATCACCGATACTGGTCTTAAGCTTATCATTGGTGCCACGGTGAATTGTTACACACTCGCGAATTTTTGTATGGTTACCGATTTCAACGGTAGTGTATTCATTGCTGAATTTGAGATCTTGAGGAATAACGCCAACAGAAGCACCGGGAAAGACGTCGCAATCTTCGCCAAGTCGTGTTCCAGGATAAATTACGGCATTTGAATGAATGTGGCAGCCGTTTCCAATGATGACATCTTCATGAATTACAGCGAAAGGATCTATGCGCACATTTTGACCAATTTGTGCATCTTTTGAGATGGAGGCGAGATTTGAAATCATTCGGTTTTGTCTTTGATGATTTGTGCCAACATGCTGGCTTCGGAAACTATTTTACCGTTGACGTAGGCTGTTCCACTCATTTCTACCAAACCTCTTCTAATAGGCGAGGTAAGCACCAATTCAAATACAACGGTGTCACCAGGCACAACCTTTTGTTTGAAGCGCACGTTGTCAATTTTCATGAAGTAGGTTGAATAAAGATGTGGATCTTCTACTTGTGATAACGCAAAAATACCGCCAACTTGAGCCATAGCTTCAATTTGTAAGACCCCGGGAAAAACAGGATTTCCAGGGAAATGACCTGTAAAAATTGGCTCATTCATCGTGATGTTTTTGACACCTAAGATGGATTGAGGTTTAATTTCAAGAATTTTGTCAACCATTAGGAATGGATAACGGTGCGGTAGCATGCGCTCGATATCCTGCGTGGTATAAAGAGGTGCCTTTTCTAAGTCAAAATACCTGCCTTTTTGTTGTTGTTTTTTGATTTGCTCTTTAAGAACCTTGGCAAATCGGACATTTCCGGAATGACCAGGTCTTGCGGCGAGGATATGTGCTTTGATGGGTTTGCCTACCAATGCGAGGTCACCAACGATGTCGAGTAATTTGTGTCTTGCTGGTTCGTTCTCGCATTGTAATTTACTGCTATTGAGAACACCTATACCATCGAGATTAACTTGTAATTTCTTTTTTCCAAGTAAATCTGCTAGTTCGTCGAGTTCTGACTGTTGTACATCGGCTCGATCAACTAAAACTATGGCGTTATCTAGGTCTCCACCTTTGATCAAGTTATTTTTTGCTAAAATTTCAAGTTCCCGAAGAAAAACAAAAGTTCGACAATGGGCAATTTGGGAATTAAACTCGCCAATATGATACATACTTGCGTGTTGTGTACCTAGTACAGGAGATTTGTAATCTACCATGACAGTAACTCGATAATTGACGTCAGGTATGGCCAAAAACTCAATTCCTTTTTCGGTGTCTTCCCATGGAATATTTTCATCGAGCTCAAAATACTCACGAATTGCGTCTTGTTCTTCATAGCCAACAGCTTCTATGCCTTGTACAAAAAGCAAAGAGCTACCGTCCATGATAGGTATTTCTGGGCCGTCGATTTGAATTAAGGCATTGTCTACTTGGCAGCCATAAAGAGCCGCAAGTACATGTTCTGTGGTATATACTCGGGCACCATTTTGTTCAAGTGTTGTTCCGCGATCCGTGGCAACAACTAAATCAGCATCAGCTTTAATGATGGGGTGATTTTCAAGGTCAATTCGTTGAAACTTATATCCATGATTGGCTGGTGCTGGAAGGATTTCAAGACGGACTCTTTCTCCGGTATGCAAACCTACACCTTCAAAAACGATGCTTTGTTTGAGTGTTCGTTGTTTTTCTGTCATGCTTTTTTATTTTTGAGCAGATCGTTGATTTTGGTTTCGAGCTCAAAGATTTTTTGAATCAGGCCAGGTAGTTTTCTAAATCCAATGTGTGAGCGTTTGTAGTCATTAATTGGAATAGCAGGCGTCCCCATAAGGGTGTCTGCTTTCTTGATAGTAGATGCTATGCCGGATTGGGCAACAATTTTGGTGTGGTCAGCCACGCAGAGATGTCCTGCTATACCTGTTTGGCCACCAATCATGACATGCTTGCCAATTTTTGCAGAGCCAGCAATGCCCACCTGTGCGGCCATAGCAGTATGTTCATCGATATCCACGTTGTGAGCTATTTGACACAAGTTGTCAATTTTAACTCCCTTGCGAATATAGGTAGAACCCATAGTTGCGCGATCTATGGTGCAATTGGCACCAATTTCTACATCATCTTCGATAATGACATTTCCAATTTGAGGGATTTTACTATAAACTCCTTTTTCATCTGGCGCAAATCCAAAGCCGTCAGAACCTATAACAGTGCCGGCGTGAATAATGCAATGCTGCCCTACTTTACAGTCGTGATATATACTCACATTGGCGTAAATACAGGTGTTTTCACCTATTTGTACGTTATCTTGCAACACCACATTTGGGTAGATTTGTGCGTTATCCGACACCACGACGTTTTTACCAATGTAAGTAAAAGCACCTACATAAACATTTTTGCCAATTTGTGCACTAGGATCGATGAAACTTGGTTGCTCAATGAGCGGTTCCTTTCGATTCATGCTGTTGTAAAGCTCAAGTAACTTTGCGAAACAAGCATAAGCATCTTGGACTTTTATGAGGGTAAGCGTTTCTGGCAGTGCTTTGCTGGCCTCAAAAGAATGGTTAACAATACAAATGCTCGATTGCGTTGCGTAGATGAAGGATTCGTATTTAGGATTTGATAGGAAACTTAAGGCACCTGGCTGACCTTCTTCAATCTTCGCAAGAGCACTCACAGCAACAGTAGGATTGCCTACCACTTCCCCATTTAAAATACCAGCAATCTGCTCTGCAGTAAATTCCATAAACCAAAGATAGAAAATCAAACGGCAGTCAAAAGCTGCTCGAAGTGAACTTTTGAACAATTTTTAGCTAAAAGCTGTGAATTATGCTTATTGAAACGGATGTTTACTTTAGCTCGAGTACTTTAAGTTTGTCTTTGTACCAAATACAATAAACTGTATGCGACCCTGCTTTCTGTGCATCATGACGTCGATTTGCAGGGGTGAATTCAAATGCCAACAACGGTTTTGGAGTGGCTTTTAAGTATGAATCTCGGTAAGAAAACTGAGCTTTTTTTAATTGATGATTAAGTTGTTCGTTATTTTGTACGCCGATATGAGCGAATGCTTGTTGCAATGCGCTGTTCTCTGGGATATAAAAAAAGTTCTTTTGCTTCGGAGTGTAGAGCAAATTACCTAAAAATGCATGTTGCTTAGAATGGATAAATTCTTGCCATTTTTGTTGAGTTGGTACAAACTCAATAAGCGCGCTTTCGTCAGTCATTAGGGCTAATAATAGAATAGATTTACCCTTGTGATTTTTTATTTCTAATTGATAAATCTTATGATTGCCATGCCTTTTACTTTCTGTGAAAGCAACATCGGCATCTTGTATAGCATTGTAAAAAGATGATTTGTTGAAGTGATGTTTATTGAAAAATACTTTTTGAGACTTGGATTCCATGATCCATATACTGGCATTCATGGCCTCCTTCACACGGTTAGAGGGCATCCAGCTACAACCTCGGGTATTAAAAAATCCGAAAGTTAAGATAAGGCCTATTCCGAAGCCTATCCCGTAATATTTCAAGCGTCTCCAAAAAGATTCCATGGCATAAAAAAAGGGAGCGAGCTCCCTTCAAAATTTACATTAAAGCTTCGAGTTTCTCGGTGAGCACCGCTTTTGAAACTGCGCCAACTGATTTATCAACAACTTCACCATTTTTAATAAAAAGAACTGTTGGAATGGAACGTACACCAAATTGAGCAGAAACGCCCATGTTGTGGTCAACGTTTACTTTACCGATAAGTGCTTTTCCTTCATATTCATGGTGCATTTCTTCGATAACTGGGCCAATCATGCGGCAAGGACCACACCATTCAGCCCAAAAGTCTACAATAACTGGTTTGTCAGATTTCATGACTATTTCATCGAAGTTTGCATCTGTAATTTCTAATGCCATTTTATTTTGTTTTAATGTGTCAATACTACTTAGGAGCGACAAAATTAATGCTTTTTAATTGAAGCTCAGTTTAAACCAATATTTTTTTGTTCGTTACGTTAATTCTAGGGACAAGTATTTAGCAGTATAGGATGTTTTTGTATGCTTTTGAACAAGATGTTCTGGTGTTCCGCTACATACAACTTTTCCGCCTTTTTGACCACCGTCCGGGCCAATATCTATGATGTAATCGCCTGCTTTGATCATATCTAGGTTGTGTTCAATTACAAGAACGGTATTACCTTCATCGACCAAGCGTTGGAGTACTGCAAGAAGCATATTGATATCTTCAAAATGTAGGCCAGTTGAAGGTTCGTCTAGAATATAAATTGTTTTACCCGTTGCTTTTTTTGACAATTCTGCTGCCAATTTGATACGTTGTGCCTCTCCGCCTGAAAGTGTTGTTGAGGATTGCCCAAGTTGAATATAACCCAAGCCAACCTCTTGAAGGGTGAGCAATACGCGGTATATTTTGGGGTGGTTTTCAAAAAACTGTACGGCTTCATTGATGGTCATGTGCAACACATCCGCAATACTTTTGCCTTTATATTTTACCTCTAGTGTTTCGGCATTGTAGCGCTTGCCATTACAGGTTTCACACAACACGTATACATCGGGTAAGAAATTCATTTCGATGAGTCGCATTCCGCCGCCGTTACAAGTTTCACACTTGCCTCCGGCTACATTGAATGAAAACCGGCCTGCTTTATATCCTCTAATTTGTGCCTCAGGCATGCTGGCAAATAAGGAACGAATTTCATCGAAAACTTTAGTGTAGGTTACCGGATTTGAACGCGGCGTACGGCCGATTGGGCTTTGATCTATTTCAATAACTTTATCAAGGTGTTCGAGGCCTTTGATGTTCTTGTATGGCAAAGGTGTCCTAATTTCCTCGTAAAAATGATTCATCAAAATAGGATAGAGGGTTTGATTGATTAAACTTGATTTACCGCTGCCACTCACACCTGTAACGAATGTAAACGTACCAAGCGGTATTTTGATACTGGCATCTTTTAAGTTGTGACCTCTTGCTCCAATTAATTCTAAAAATGATCCATTTCCACTTCTGGTTTTTTTGGGCACTTTTATCTCTAATTCTCCATTTAAATATGCTGCCGTAGTGGTTTTGGATTTTCGCATTTCTTGATAGGTTCCGGCAAAAACAATTTCGCCGCCATGTTTTCCGGCTCCAGGTCCAATGTCAACAATGTAATCGGCTGCTTCCATCATTTCTTTATCGTGCTCGACAACCAAAACAGTATTGCCTAGGTCTCTGAGTTTGGTAAGTGAAGCAATCAACTTAGTGTTGTCTCTTTGATGTAAGCCAATGGACGGCTCATCGAGAATATACAATACGTTGAGCAATTCGGTGCCAATTTGCGTGGCTAATCTGATGCGTTGGGCTTCTCCACCAGACAGTGTTTTGGCACTGCGGTTCATGGTGAGGTAATCGAGGCCGACCTCTAAAACAAACCCAAGTCTGGAATTTATTTCTTTGATGATTTCTTTGCCGATAAAAAGTGCTTGTTCATCTAAAATTTTAGGAAGCATATGGCACCAGTCTTGAAGGCTCTGTAAATCAAGTTGCCCTATTTCTCCAATATGTTTGTCTCCAATTTTGAAATGTAGCGCTTCTTTGCGGAGTCGGTATCCAGTACAAGTAGGGCAGGTTTTTTTCTGCATGAAACTTTGTGCCCAACGCTGAATGGCCGTGCTGGAGTCGTCGGCATGTCTACTTAAAAAATGAATGAGACCTTCAAATCTTTCTTGGGTATCATCTGGGCCCAACTCCATGTCTTCATTGCCGTATAGCAATAAATCGATCAGGGCTTCATCCATATCGGCAAGAGGCGTGTTCAATGTAAAATGCTGGGTACTGAGTATGCGCTCAATTTTGTCAAAAATCCAAGATTTTTTGTAGTCACCAAGTGGTGCTAAACCTCCTTTTTTGATGGATAAACTAGGATTTGGAATAATTTTATCGCGGTCCATTTCACTGACCTCGCCGAGGCCTTTGCAACTTGGACATGCGCCGTAGGGTGAATTGAAAGAAAATAGACTTGGTTCGGGTTCTGGATAACTAATTCCGGTATTTGGGCACATCAAGGAGCGGCTGTAATGCCTCACTGCATTACTGTCTAAATCGAGTACCATCAGGCTGCCGTCACCGAGCTTCATGCAAGTAGTTACGGTTTCATAACAACGTCTAAAATCAACTTCATCAGCTACAAATCGGTCGACAACAATTTCGATATCATGAATTTTGTAGCGATCTAGTTTCAGTCCTTTTTGTATTTCGTGCACTTGACCATCGACGCGTACGCGCAGGTATCCTAGTCGTTGTATTTGTTCAAATAGTTCTCGGTAATGACCTTTACGGCCTCTTACTTTAGGTGCAAGTAACGCTACGCGTTTGCCTTTAAAGTCACTTTGAATAAGTGTCGCTATAGTTTCATCACTGTATTTGACCATGGCTTCACCACTGAGATAGGAATAGGCAGTTGCGGTTCGGGCAAAAAGCAATCTGAAGAAATCGTAAAGCTCAGTAATGGTTCCGACTGTTGATCTTGGGGAGCGACCAACCGTTTTTTGTTCAATTGAGATGACTGGACTCAAGCCATCTATTTTATCAACATCCGGCCGCTCGAGGCCCCCAATAAATTGACGCGCGTATGCCGAAAAAGTATCCAAGTATCGTCGTTGTCCTTCAGCAAAAATTGTATCAAATGCTAAGGAAGACTTACCGCTGCCACTAAGGCCTGTAAAAACCACTAATTTGTGTCGAGGAATACTTAAGTTCACATCTTTTAGGTTGTGCTCTCGGGCACCTTGAACAATAATATGCGTGTTGGGTTCTACTTTGACCTTAGACATTTACTTCTGATTACGAGCGTAAAAATAATTTAAATTTGTGGATGCGCTTTTTTAATACGTTTCTGTTTCTATTGGTATTTCCGTTGTCTGCTTTTACTCAACAGAGCATTGAAGATGCTTTGCGACAACTACAAACAGACCCTTCATTAAAAGGTTCAGAATGGAGTGTTTGTGCCTACGATATTAAAACTGGAGATACACTTGTTAATTGGAATGCAGATATCGCATTACCCGGGGCATCGATTACCAAACTTTTTAGTACTGCAACGGCGTTGGCTGTTTTGGGGCCAGACTACAAGGCAACGACTAAAATTTATACAGATGGACCTATCCAAAATGGTATTTTGTCCGGTAATATCTGGATTATTGGTGGTGGTGACGTCAGTTTAGGATCAAGGTATTTTCATGAGCCCGGTACCGAATTTGATTTTTTAGATTCATGGGTAATGGAATTAAAGAAATTAGGGATTCAAACAATTGCAGGTAGCATCATTGCGGATGCCGAAAATTTTGGTGATGAGACCTGCCCAATCGGTTGGGAACGTGCTGATATGGGAAACTATTACGGCTGCGGTGCTTATGGCTTGAATTTCTTTGACAATACTTTGAAATTGAGTTTTAAAACTGGTGCACCAGGAACGCTGATAGAATTACAGTCCATATATCCCAATGACTTATCCTACAAATTGACAATTGAAGCCAAAGCCTTAGCAATTAGAGACGATCAATCATTTGTGCATGGCATTCCTTTCGATTATGATAGAAAGATAACAGGAAGTCTTCCTGCTAACCGCAATCCGATTGTTGTGAAGGCCAGTATGCCTGATCCCGAAAAATTATTGGCACAGTTGTTTTATGAACAATTGCAAAAAAATGGAATTCGAGTCGATAATGGCCCTCGTTCTAAGCGTTTATCAAAGCAAATCTTAGATGCTCGATTAGCAACTTTACTTTTTGAATATAAAGGAAAAGCAGTTAGAGATGTCGTTTTTTGGACCAATCAGCGTAGTGTTAATTTGTATGCCGAGGGCTTATTGCGACAAGTTGGTTATGTTCGCTATGGTTTTGGATCATACGAAAACGGCCTTAAAGTTTTAGACAGTTTGAATGCAACATGGGATGTCGGACCAATTAAAATTGTTGACGGAAGTGGCTTATCAAAAGCTAATAACATATCTGCTCGGCAGTTCGTGCATTTACTAAAAGCACAAATAAACACTTCTAGTTTTCCAATTTTCTATAATAGTTTGCCGATAGCAGGGCTTAGTGGCACTGTGAAAACACTGTGCGCAGGGCAGCCAGGTGCCGGACGCATTCATGCCAAAAGTGGTAGTATTGATGGCATTAAAGCCTACGCCGGATATATTGAGAACTTACAAGACCACAAAATCTGTTTTGCACTGATTGCGAATCATCCGACGTTAAGTGGTGCACAACTATCCAAAAAGATGGAGCCCCTTTTAAATGCTTTGGTTAGTTCAATTCAACCTGAATAATTTCTTGCCAAAATTCGGCAATACTTATTTTGGCAGCGGCTAACATTTGCGGAACGATACTGGCTGGCGAAAAACCAGGCGTTGTATTGACTTCAATGACATATGCCTCGTTGTTTACCAACATGAAATCTATGCGCGCTATAGCTTTTAATCCAAGCAAGTCGTAAATATGTTTGGCGGTTTCTTGAACCTTTAAAGTAAGTTCAGGTGAAATTCTTGCAGGGGTAATTTCTTGTGACCTGCCATTATACTTCGCTTCGAAGTCAAAGAACTCGGTATCCGAAACAATTTCGGTGAGCGGTAGTGCAGTAATTTCTTTTTTTGTGCGATAAACACCGCATGTAACTTCTGTGCCGTCGAGAAATGATTCTAAAATAACTCTTTTGCCTTCATTGAAAGCGATTTCGAGTGCGGGCATTAATTCACTTGCTACCTTTACTTTGGAAATACCATAACTTGAGCCAGAGTCAGCAGGCTTCACAAAAATAGGAAGCCCCAAAGTATGGATAAGTTCATTGGTGTTATATTGCTTTATGCTTGTCATGATCACTGACGAAGCTACATTGAAACCGAACCCCTTTAAAAATTGGTTGCAATACCATTTATCAAACGAAAGCGCAGAGGCCAATACGCCAGAGTTTAAATAGGGAATACCAACCATTTCGAGATAAGCTTGGATTTTTCCATTTTCACCTGGGTCACCATGTGTGTAAATAAGTGCTGCGTCAACTCTGATGACTTCTCCATTATTTACGAAGCTTGCCGTATTCAAGTCAAAAGGAGTAGTATAATTATCAAATTGAACTTCCCAGTTGTTTTTTTTAACGATTATCATGAAACAATCGAAATCTTTTGGAAAATGAGCGCGAATAGTTTGTGCACTTTTGATAGAGATGTCAAACTCGGAGGAAAAACCGCCGCAAAATAGGCCTATGCGCTTCATGTCAAGATTTTGGGTCAAAATTATCTAAAATTGGTAATTTCGCAGCATGAGACCTTTGTATTTTATTTTTTGGTTGGGCTTAGGGTTTAGTTTCCGCTTATTTTTCAGACGAGTGGTTCAGGTAAGGCCAAGCAATAAGCGTTTTGGACGCACTATTTTTGTCAGTAACCACCCTTCCGCATTTCTTGATCCTCTTGTTATCGCCAGACTCAGAAAGCCTATCATCTACTTCATGACGCGTTCAGATGTCTTCAATCAATTTACCAAACCTATTTTTTGGCTTGCACATATGTTGCCAATTTATAGACAGCAAGACGGTGGCAATTCTCAAGAGAAAAACAAGAAAGTATTTAAGAAGGCTACTCAGGCTTTGGCGCGCAACAGGAATCTATTGGTTTTTGGGGAAGGCATCACCGATGATGTTTTTGAACGCCGATTAAAGCCAATCAAAAAAGGAGCTATCCGCATTGGATTTACCGCTTTGGAAGACTTAAATTGGGGCGTAGAAATCAAAGTGCAGGGTTTAGGTATCAATTATACGAATCCGGGCGTTTTGAGAAGCGAAGTACTTATTGCTGGTGCTGAGCCGCTTACTCTCAATGACTACAAAGATGCATATTTAGAAAACCCAAGTAAGGTCATTTCCGAGCTCAATCGAGAACTTGAAGCCCGTATGCAAGCACAGATTACACATGTTATTTCCGATGAAAATGTCATTTTGCACGAGCAGTTGCAACAATTGACTCGAAAAGGGATGCATGTACATTGTTTTGATCAAGACCTCAGTTTACAAGAGCGTTGGAAGTATTCCCAAACACTGGCGCAAGTACTCAACGAAAACAATCAAGAAAGCAATCCTATCTGGGAGCATTTGAAGCAAAAGGTTCAGGCTTATTTTTCTATCCTCGCAAGCAGTGAGCTCACCGAAGCAGAACTATATTGGTTCCATATTGAGAAAAATTGGAGAAGAGATCAATGTATAAAGCTGGTTTTATGGTCTCCATTTTTTCTTCTCGGCCTCTTACATGTTGCCCTGCCATATTTTTGGGTAAAGCGATTTGTAGAGAAAGCCCTCAAACGTCCGGTTTTTTGGTCGGGTGCAAAGATGGGCATGCTCTTAGTTATTTTACCTCTTTGGAATTTAATATTATTGGCATTTGCAGCAAAAATCATCAGTATCAGCTGGCCATATTGGTTGCTTTATTTTATATCACTGAATTTCGTAGCGCATGGTTTTCATCGTTTTATGACTAGTTGGAAAATATGGAGAAAATCAATGGGCTTCAGCGCACAAAATAGCACTGAAATTGTTAATCAACGCAGGGCTCTGCTCGAGCTTATCAAGGAATATGGACTCTAATGGAAGAAATTACAAGAATTAAAAAACCAAAGTGGCTTCGCGTAAAATTGCCAACCGGTGAAAATTACAGAAAAGTCCGAGGATTAGTCGATCAACATAATTTACATACTATTTGTGAATCAGGTAGTTGCCCAAATATGGGTGAATGTTGGGGAGAGGGCACAGCAACATTTATGATTTTAGGAAACATCTGTACCCGATCATGCGGTTTTTGCGCTGTTCAAACCGGAAAGCCGGATGCAGTCGATGAATTTGAACCAGGAAAAGTTGCTAATTCGGTTAAAATCATGGGTGTAAAACATGCAGTTATTACTTCCGTTGACCGCGATGATCTCAAGGATGGTGGTGCAAACATTTGGGCACAAACAATCAGAGCAATCAGGCAACAAAGCCCAGGGACCACATTGGAGACGCTTATTCCAGATTTCGCAGGAAATTGGGAAAATCTCCAAATACTAATTAACGCGGCACCGGAAATAGTGTCACACAACTTAGAAACTGTACGCAGACTCACTAAACAAGTGCGTATTCAAGCGAAATACGACCGCAGTTTAGAATTGCTATTTCGCCTTAAAAAAGGCGGTATGCGTACCAAATCAGGGGTAATGTTAGGGCTCGGAGAAACACCAGAAGAGGTCATTGAAACAATGCAAGACCTCCGAGCTGTACAAGTAGACATCTTGACGCTTGGTCAATATTTGCAACCAACACCGAAGCATTTACCTGTGGCAGAATTTATAGAGCCAGAAAAGTTTGACTACTATAAAAAGTTAGGAATGGAAATGGGTTTTAGATACGTAGAAAGCGGCCCATTGGTTCGCTCTTCCTATCATGCTGAGAAACATTTGTTTGATTGAAAGAATTTTCAATCTCATGCCTAACAAAAATTTATTAAAAAAAATGTGTCCAACACAAGTCGAAAGACTGTTTATTAGGAGAATATTTCTTAATTTGGCACACTAAACTTGTACCATAAATAAATTATCTATGAATAAGAAGGTCTATATATTTGGTTCTGTGGTGTTTGCAGGGGTTTTAATGCTTGCGTTTGCCGTCAATCAATTATTGCCTAAAACGGCGTTCTATCGTCAGGCAAACTTATCAGTTCTACAAGAAAGTTCTTCTGATGATGCCATGGCTTGGCTCAAGGCACGTTATGTCGACGTTACAACCGGAGAACCTGTTTCTAACGAAACACTCATTCAAATCGAAAAAGAAATTCGCAAGATGTCGAAATCTAAAAGCGTAATTTTCGAATCACTAGGACCTGACAACATAGGTGGACGCACCCGTGCCATTTGTATTGACCGTTCGAACATCAACCGTTTATGGGCAGGTGGGGTTTCTGGTGGGCTTTTTGTCTCTACAAACAAAGGAAATTACTGGGAGCGTGTAACCTCTTATTTCGATGCCGGTGCCAATCCATTTATTTCTAGCATGACCATGACTACGGACAACACATTGTATGTTGCCACGGGTTCCAACGATGAAGGATGGGGTGGAAATGGTGTGTGGTACTCTACAGATTTTGGTGCAACATGGGATAACATACCGGGTATCACCAATTGTACAGAGGTAGCAAGTTCTAATGCAGACAATTTCGTTTGGATGGCTACACCAACTGGTCTCAAAAAGTGGAAATTAGGCGATGCTTCTACAACTGCTGTTCCAGCAACTGGTGGCGGATGTTTCGCGCTCCAAGTTTCTAAAAATGGTCAAGTCATTGTTGCTGCATACGGAGCAAACAAAACATATGTTTCCGCTGATGGAGGTCTTACTTTTGAAGACAAATCTGGTACTAGTGCAAATAATTTGGTGCCAACCGGTGCGGCAAGAATAGAATATGCAATTTCTCCAACTACAAACACGAACGGTAACTATTCAATATATGCAACGCGCACAAATTCAAACTTGTTGTCGATGCATGTTTCGCATGACAATGGTGCTACATGGACTCAATTTGTAGGTGCATCGGGACCTCCTAATGAATTTGATATCTATCGCAACCAAGGTACTTATAACAGTATTTTATCCGTAGACCCTACCGATCCGGAGCGTTTATTAATTGGTGGTATCGATGTTTGGGAATGGAAACAAACAGTGAATAATCCGCCTTCAGGTGGTTTTGAAAAAATTTCACTTTGGTTTGTCAATCCTAGTTCACCAACATACGTGCACGCCGACAACCATGAAATGAAATGGGACAACAATAATAGGCTATATGTTGGTAATGATGGTGGTATCGGGATTACTCTGGACAAAGGTCAAAACTGGTATCCTGCCAACAGAGGTTACAATGTTACCCAATTCTACGGCATTGCATTTGATGCAGCAGGCCGTGTGATGGGTGGTACGCAAGACAACGGAACACTTTACAATGACTTCTCATTGTCTACCTACCAAGAATTCCGTGAAGTAGGAGGCGGTGACGGTTTTGAATGTGAAATTTCCTTTTTCAATCCGAATGTCATGATTTCTTCAATTTATTACAACACCATTTCTCGTTCTGGTGACCGCGGTGTAAACTTCACAAATTTCAGCCCAAATCTTCCAGGTACTTACGACCCACCAGGAACAGACGGTAGCCCGAATCACCCATTCCACACCGAATTATTCTTGGCAGAATACTACGACCAAGACTCTGAAGATTCTGTGACCTATGTACCAACTAAAAACTATGCTGCTGGTACGGTTCTTCGCGTTCCATCTTTAGCTTCCGGAGATACAATTAACTTTGAAACGCCAACAGCGCTTTATTTTGATGATACGCTTTATTATGACCCATCTTTGACTTCTAACGGTGTCAATTACGGAATCAATAATGCAACAGGTGAAACAGTAGAAATGGGCACAGACACCATGATATTCAATGTGGCTTGGGATACACTTCGTATTCAAGACCCATACCAATCATGGTTCTTGGTTTACGTTAATGCCAACGGTGGTGAGCTTTGGGGTACACGTAACGCAACGCGTTTCTCGGTAACCAATCCAGGCTGGATCTGTGTAGCTAAAGGAATCGGTGGTGGTTTATTTA
>Ga0315907_10004146_pt1 | contig 16479 bp, 10 predicted proteins | sample LakEriMetagenome_3_FD_203525 | JGI IMG/M metagenome (GOLD analysis project Ga0315907, IMG submission 203525) | Freshwater fungal communities from buoy surface, Lake Erie, Ohio, United States - Buoy 12 MA123 | ecosystem: Environmental > Aquatic > Freshwater > Lake > Lake biofilm | place: USA... | reverse complement strand
GGAGTCAGAGTCAGTGTACCAATTGAATCTGCCACAGCAAAAGGATTAATTGCAATTGCTCTGCTCGCCAAAGGTTGGCTTGCAATTATTTCTTCCGTATACTTTAGAGTATAAAGTGGAGAAATATCTGAGTTTGTTGGTTTGTATGACAGACCTGTGGTGGCTGTATTTGACAAACCTTTAAAACCACCAACACTTAATAACTGTTGGTTCTGTAGAGGATAGTTTTTAACCAATATTGCAGGTGTCAAGTACTGTAATCTTGTATTGATTGCTGCACTAAAGTCTGGATTAAATGTGTCACCAACACTAAAGGTTGAAAAGTCATCAACTAAGATACCATTCTTGAAACGATTCAATCCGTTGCCGTCAGGTATCTGTAGATTTGTGGCCTTTTGTTCCAATAGATTTAATGATGTATAATATTCCAGATTGTTGACACGTGTTTGTAAATCTGTAATATCTTTAAATGCCCAACGTTTGTGTAGTACTGGTTGAACACTGATGTTTGCAACTTGTCCAGTTGTTGTTTGACCAGTCACGTATTCGGTGTATGGATCCAAAGAAATTTTGGCCAACAACATAGAACCTTCTGGTTGACCAGGGAAAACAGGATTAATGTCCGGAACACCTTGAATTAATCTGATGCCTTTATCTTTACCAATTATAAGTATATCTTTTCTTCCAAGATAGTATGCATAATCGGATGTAAACGCACTCAAGTCCGATGGAATAAAGAAACCGGAGTTGTTTGTGGTCGTTGGTGTAATCTTGTACTTGAATACAAAGTTTCCTTGCCCATTCAACACAGCAGGTCTAAAGTCCAAACAATCTTTCAGATCATACAGTGTGCCGTTGCCTGCATAATATTTTGGTCTGTCGGTGAAACCAACGTTTGTATAAGACTGTGCGCTAAAGTAACCATCACCACCAGAATGACTGAAGTGATCAAATAATATCCACAACGAAACAGGCTTCTGACGACCAGGCTTCAATGTGATGTATGAATGACCGTAATAATTGTCTGTCTGACCATCATTGAATGTGTAGTATGATGTGATATCGGTGCCTGTTGTCAACAGTTCCGTATTTGGTGTTACACCATTTGTGTCAATGATCTTAACGATTCTCTTAACATCAGAAACATATAACTTCTGGTTATTTCCATAACTCAAAACACCAGCTGTTGGAATCCAGATTTGACCATTCGTTAAGTCAATATATGTGTTGTTAACAATACCATCTGGTCCAGCGGAACTTGCTACTGTTGTGTTTGCAGTAACTAATGTTTTGGTTTTGAGTACATAGTTTGTATCGTTACCATCTGTAACGGACAACTTGGCATAAATTGTTGCGGCGAATGGTGCAAGGTCTGGGCATGTTAGATAGACACCATTCTTGTCAGAATCAACGGCAATAGTTCTGCTGCCTGTGGTGAAATCAATAATATCACCATTGTTTATTGTGGTGTTTGTCAGTCTATCTGTTACAACAACTATCCAGTTTTGTTTGATTGCATCAGCCGACTCTGTTGTACCTGTTCTGATAAAGTCGAAGACTCCTACAGATGATGGATCTAATTGCAGATATCTTCTAGATCCACTCAAGTAACTTGCAAAAGATTGTGCTCTGAATTCTTGTAGTGTTGTGAAAGAAGAATCTGTTACGGCAGAAACAAACTTGTTACCCAATGGGAAGATCAGTTGTGGATTTCCTGGATTGAATAACTGTGTATAACCCGAAGCAACATTGTTTACTTTGCCTAAGTTACTAACACTCGCGCTACCTTGGAAAGTATATGGTGTACCAGAAACTGGTTGTACAATTGTTTCAAAATCTTTTACACCAAAACGAATTGAGAACTGAGATGTTCCGTCAGGTGCGATTGTGAATGGTGCATCAGTTTGAATTGTCTTGTTGTTTGGATCATAATAGGTGATTGTTCTTGCATCACCAGCATCTGTACCTGAGTCGATTGTTATAGAACAACCAACGTATGCATTTGCAACGTTGGATAATAGGCCAGCGGTACCAACATACAGTGTTGTAAAGTTGGTGTTCGCAGCAGAAACGTTGCTCGAAAGAGTTTTACTTGCAAGATCAAAGATGTGTGCCTTGTAAGTATATGTTTGTGTGTTCGAACCATTGGAAGCCTGAACATAAGTTACCGCACGAATGTAACCGCTGCCAGCTAAAGTTGAATTGTAAGTTGTTGTGTTTGCTCTGTTAACACTTGCGGTACCAACAATATGGAAATCTACTGGGCTGCCGGTTGTGATATCAAAGAAACTATTACCTTGACCTTTCAAATTGTCAACATAGATGTAGTTTCCATAATCAATAAAGTTACTATTGTTATTGACGGAATCTGTTGTTCTTGCACGATCAGATGTAATTTGTAGTGTTGATTGGTTTTCTATTCTGAAACCTTGGACATATGCAACGCCTGGTCCAACACCTAAGATATATGTGTTTGCGTCAATCGTATTTGCAGAAGGTGTTATCTTGAAATTACTAACGATATAATCGCCGTTTGTCTCAGAAGTTCTCTTTGCAAAGTATTCATCAATAACAGAATAAACTGTACTGTTTACTTGCTTCTGAACATTACCATTTTCGATTCTCAGTAACTCAACGAATGCATCATCATTACCCAATTCTAATGGTAATGTTGTGAGTGATAGGTTAATTTGGTATCTGTCTGCACCTGGTGCCTGATAGTTCGATGCACCAACTGCCGGATCCAATAGTGATGGGTCATCGATATAGTCTATGATTGTTTCTTGGATCGACAAACCTACACGATAGGACGGTGTTGAACTGTACTTGTCTAATATTGTTGTTTGTGGTTGAACGGATACAAAGTTACCGATTGAGTATTTGGTATAAGAACCATCTTCATTCTGTGTACTTGACTGTGAATAACCATTGACAATGTAGAAAACACCATCAGAAATAGATGCAACAGAAGAAAGCCCAACACCAGTTGAACCACCAAGAGTACCAATAATTGTTGCTGCAAAGTTAGAACCATCAGCAGGGAAAACATCCATGCCATCACTGAACTGAGTGCCAGAAAGGTATGTAACAATCAGTGTTGGTGGATCGCCTGCAGCAGCATCTGTACCTGTTGCTTCTGCTGTCTTAATTACTTTTGCAATAATTTGACCTGTTGAATCTTGAATAATTTTATTGGTAAAATCACCAGCAACAATGTCAGCACTATTGTATTGTGCATTTAGTTTTAAATAATAACAATTTTGATTGACAGTAACTTTACCACCAGTAACTGGTGTGTTCTGTGAGAAAATATTATCTGCAAATTTGGAAATCTGACTTTGCAGAATTGTTTGAGACTGCGTTAATTCTCTTGCCTGTACCGCAACGCCCGGTTTAAAAAGAATACGATGAAAATTCTTTGATGGGTCGAAATCATCGTAATATGGATCAACGTTAAAATTCAGAGCCATTTTTTTCCTTTAGTAACCTAATACAAATCTATATTGTTCTATGCCGTCAGCACTTCTTTGAATACTTTCTCTATTTTCTATATATGCCAAGTAACCAGAGAATAAAACAAAGTTTGGATAACTGATGGTTAGTACAGTTCTTGCTGTTGATGATGTGTTTCCGTAAACGGAACCATTAAGTGCTGGTGTGCCTGTTGTATTTATGAGTCTAAGTACATTAGTTGCAACATCAAAGCTTAAAACTTTTGCAGTAAATGTAGCTGCAGCCAAAGAAGAACCTTGATAAACAACCTCATCTCTTTCAAATGTACCAAAACCCGGAGCAACAATTAAATCGGTTGTCGTTCTATAAATTGAACCATTTGCTGGATTCGGACTTGATTGCTTAGATGTTGGATTTACCACCAAACCCAATTGGTGAAAGTCAATGTCTGTTGGTATCTCACCATTTTCAGAACCATTAAACTCAACTGAGTACATAACATGTGAACATCCAAGTTCAGAAATTGGATCGAATCCGTGGCCACCGACAGGTGATGTATTTGCATATGCAACAACGCCATTACCTAAAGCTGTTGTGATAGTTACGTTTGCATAAGTATAGTTTGCACCAGGATTTGTAACGATAATATCTATAATAGATCCGTTTGATGTGTTAGCTGTTGCAACTGCACCATTGCCATCACCAGTTACAGTTACAGTAATCGTTGCATTGGGTGCATCATAACCAGAACCACCACTATAAACATTTATAACCTCAACTCCACCAATACCTTCTGGAGCTGTTAATGCATTCAATGAAGTTGTGCTGACACCAACAGGCATCCACTTGGTGTCCATGAATTTAACTTTTAAACCGGTGTCAATCGAATAGATAAATTTCCATTTGTAACCATCCGAACCAACATAAATGTTATTTGTTCCGTATGTGCCTGGTGTGAACATTGGTTCGTCTGTTGCAGCAGCACCGTTTCCATTCCACAAACACTTAAAAACTTGGTCGTATCTATTCTTAACATAGAAATTATAAACTAAATTTCCATTTTCATCTTGTTCTAGGATGTTAATGTCATCGCGATAGAAATCATAAATTGTTCCAGACTCCCAGTTTATTCTTTGAATGACTGGAGAAATATCGGATGTGTTTACTTTTTTTACTGCAAAGATGTTTTTGAAGACTTCTTTTCGACTCTTCTGGTCTAATCCAGGAACAGGTGGTGTATTTGCCTGTGGCCAAGGGTCAACTCTGGAAAGGAAACAGTAGTTTGTCTCGACAGGCAAATTGTTTTTTGATGTGATTACGGCAACAGGTGCATAATAACTCTGTTGCACTTGTAAGACCTTAGCTTCAGGTGTGATTACGATTTTATTTGTCATAGTGAGTTATTTATTAAGCGTAAGTTATTGCACAGAAAGTATTTGCTAAGTCACCATCAATACTGAAGTACTGTAACTTTGCTGATCTATTTGATGCAACAGACAGTGTTGCAGAACCTGTCGTGGAGTTGTTTGCAAGAACACCAAGATTAATTGTTTGCCCTGTACCTGCGGTGTTTGTTATCCACGCCTCAACAACTTTACCATATGTGTAGTTTGAGAAAGAGATTGTCAGTGTTGAACTAAACGTTGCTCTGATCATTGAATTTGTTGCAAAGTCAATAGTGATTGCAGTCTGAGCACCTAACAATCTTGGTGTATAAACAAATCCTTTTTCTGGTGACACAACACCAGTAAAATATACAGAATCAGCATTAAACGAAGCAATTTCATTAACAGTATTTGAACCATTTGGTGTATTCCAAAATCTTATTCTGGAACCACGAGCAATGTCTGAATGATCTTCAGAAGCAACAAAATCGATTCTTGCATCACCAAATGGTGCGTATCCTGTATTGCCATAAGAGTTACCAGCAATACGCAACAGTATATCATTGTTCTGTGTCGGCGCCGGTGCATCTACTGTACCTCTGGCAGCTCTACCAGCAATAAGAGAATAAGATGCATTTGATGTACCAAAAGAATCGATGAGTACTCTGGCTGGCGTGTTTGATTTGCCGGTTATTTGCATCATTGTACCGGCCTGTGTTACAGGTTGTGAATTTCCTGATGCTGTAATTCTAAAGGCAGCTTCCGTTGCAGAGAAATTGGAGTTGGCAAGAACGAGTGTTGCATTCATATTGACTGCACCAGTCACACTCACTATACCAGCAAAGTTTGTATTGCCGGATACTGCCGATGTTCCAACTACAGTTAAGTTGCCAGTGTTAATTGCTTGAGTTTGTGTGTTTCCTGTAATTGTCAGATCACCAGCAAAAGTTCCTGATGTATTCGCAAGAGCAGCATTTGCCTTTGCGAAAGCTCCGTTTGCATATAATGCAGCAGAGTTTGCTACATGTGTAGGTGTATTAGCAACCAAGAATGCAGCATTGGCTTGAACAAATGCACCATTGGCATACAGTGCAGCAGAGTTTGCTATAGCATCTGGTGTGTTTGCAACCAAGAAGGCTGCATTGGCTTTTAAGAACGCAGAATTTGCATATGATGCTGCCGCAGCGAAAGAAGTGTTTTGTGTGGTACTGTCAGCAAATATAATTGTATTACCAATGGTCAAAGGATCATTTGCATACAGATTATCAACTAAATTTTTGGCTGTATATTTTCCTGTTACGCCAGTTGGCAAGTCCACACCAACAAATATTGTATTTGCAGTATTTGGTGCCAGCGTTTTTGCTGTTAAGTCTGTAATTTTTACTGTTGACATTTTTTATCCTAATAGAAGTGTTCTACCATCCTCAGTTGTTATTGAAAAACCATCTTCTGTTGTAAGTTCCGGTATATAAACTTGCCCAGCTGCACCATAAATGAATATCTGTCTTGAATTCAATGCAGTGTTTGCAATAAATGTTCTGTTGACTGCCATGTATGAGTTACCAACATTCGAAGTCAAATTGGCTGTCAGATAAATTCGATCATTTTCAAAGTCAACACTCTGTACAACCTTGCTTGTATTGTTATCCACCAAAATTGTATCACCAACATAAACGATATCTTTGATTGGATAATCTGTGTTGCTGTACTGACCATTGTTCATAATATTATAAGCACTGGTCAATGATCTAATATTTATGACGTTCGAACCAGAATTGCCAGATACGAATGCGACATTTGCATAAGTCAACCAAACATTACACTCAAGAGTTACTGTATTCGCAGCAGCATTAACAGAAACAACTCTTGATGAAACATCTGGACCATTTGTTGTCTTCAAAACAAGTGTATCTGTGTTTGCAAATATGATGTTGGCGAGATTTGCACCAGCCAGGTCATCAAAATAAACTATGTTGTTACTGCCATTTGTGAAACTGGTATAAATGTGTGCATGTGTACCAGTATAACCTGTAAAGTAGTCTAATGGGTAACCTTGGAATACTGCACTGTAAGTGTCGAGTTGATAATCGGTATTCGATCTCAATACATAACGACCTAAGAAATTCATTCCTGTTGGATGTAACAGGTTCAGTAGAATTTCTCTATACTTTTCAATTTCTTTTTCGACACTGATTATATAAGTGAAGTTGTTGTATATCTTACTTTGTAATACGTCTGAAGAACTTGGTTTACCTCTTGAGTTTAGGTATTGCCCTTGACTTACAACTAATCCATTCAAGAAAGATGCATTAGCTCTTGCGTTACCGTCACCATATCTTCTTACGCCACTAGAATTGTAGTTTGAATCTAGTGCTGCACCAACCATTTGCAAGTTAACATTGTTTTCTGTTCTCAGTGGCAATGCAGTATTTGGTGTTGAGTTATAGTTGTAGACACGCAAATTATATACTGTTTGTGCAGGATCAGCATTGAATCGGTACACAGAAACAGACTCTATATATGCCAAATACGTTGAAGTGTTTGCATCAACGCCTTGGAAAATAACATCTCCACTTTCTATTAGTGAAGGTGCAACGTTAGAAACTAAAATGTCCTCAACTTTTAAAGAAACGCCAGGCGCAGAAACATAATCTTCGCCAGGATTACTAATATTGATTGTTGTCACCGAACCAGTTCTGTTTGATACAACAGAGAATGTTGCGCCTCTACCAAGTATGCCGGGAACAACCAAACTTGCATTTGCGGCTTGCACATTGGCTGATTGCACAGTTACTGTTGGTAAGGACAATTCTGAATAACCTAAACCACCAAGTGGATAATCTCTCACAGGACCATAAACGTATTCAACATCTGTAATAGAACCTGTGTTAGAAACAGCCACCACATTTGCTCGAGCACCAACACCAGATCCACCAGAGAAAACAATTTGATCATTTGCTTGGTAACCATGCCCACCACTTAAAATTTGAATTGGTGAGAGTATACCCAAATTACCAAGATCAATTGAATCACCTACATCGTTCTGATATAAAGATGTTGCTTGAACAGTTGGAATAGTTCTGATTCCACCACCACCATTTGTAACAATAACAGAAGATATTGGATATGTCGCAAATTGAGTGAAACTAAATGCATCAGACAATCTGGTGTTCGCATTTGCTGAAGCCACATTGGTGAATCCATAATTTGTGTTACCAATTGTTATTAATCTTTTAGGATTGATAGCTTCTATAGACAATAAAGTAACATTGGCAGTTTTTGTTGAGTCTGGATCCAAAGAACCAACAACAGCAGTTGCACCGACTGCATTGTTTATGGTTATTAATGTATTTGGTTCAGTTCTAAAACCATAACTTCCATCAACAACATTGATACGCTGAATAGATCCTGCTGTTGTTTGCCCAACTGTTGCTGATGCACCAATTCCGTTGGCAGAGTTCAATCCACCATAAATTACTACTGGGTCTCCAGTTTGGTAAAGCAAACCTCTTCTGTTTGGATCAATATTAATTTGATTGATTTGACCAACAATCTTTGCTCTGAGTGGTTGCCCATCAAACAAAACATCTTGATTGTTCGTGTCAACTACCTTAACAAATTCACCCGACTGAAACAATCTTGTAATATCGGAAATAAACACTTCAACTCTGTTGCCTGTTGATGTTGCATTTTCAATTGTTGCAATTGACTTTGTTGTTTCACCAAACAGTCTATAGTTATTAACTTTTAAGAAATTTTTATTTCCCGTCGCCAACTTTAAACTTCTTGCAACGTACCAAGAACCATCAGAAGCTTTTAGAACTGCATCTTTTGTATAGAAGATATCAAAATCAGAATCATATAAAATTCTGAATAGGAATTGATAAGATGCTGGTGTACCTTTTGTGTAGTACAGTTGACGAGCATACTTTACAGCAGTACGTTTGTCAATTAAAACTTCTTGTGGAAAATATTGAAGAAACTCATCTGTAAAATATTTTATAAATTCTTCTGTCGTTCTATCAATGTCTTTATAGTTGAGAATGTTTTTACTTCTCTCTGTGACATTACCATTCTCTTCCATCCATTCATAGTACGCCTGCAAGAATGTAACAAACTTATCATAGTCTGGATTTTCCCTAACGAAAGAGGGAAGCTGTGATGGTATTAGTAACGAAGTCTTCTGAAAATCAGGAATCATTTTACTTAGCTGTTACGTTGACAATAATCGAATTTGGATCAAATGGATCTACTGTGATGATCCTGTTATAAGTCGATGATATAATCGATGTTGTTGGATTTGCAGAAACTGTTAGTTGACCAAGGTCATTCTGTACACCATAAGGATTGAAGTTTTCAAGTGTGATGACACCTAAGTTATAATCAACAGTGCCCACAGAACTATTCAATATGATTTTCACATTCTCATTGTTATTATAATATGATCTCAATACACCATAACGACCTTCAAGATTTGCAATTGCAGCTCCTAATTGGCCTGTGGTATCATTTGACTTTGGTGTGATCTTAACAATCGCACTGGTATAACCCGAACCTTTGTTGGTTATATTAATTGACTTTAGAGTACCTGTAGCGGAAATTACACTCTCTGCTGTTGCACCAACTCCGTCACCAAGAATTTCAATTGTTGGTGCGCTCTGATAACCAAAACCTGGATTAATAATTGAAATTGATTCAACACCACCAGTTGATGATGGCACCTCTTCAACCTGCACACCACTAATAATTGTTGTTAAATTGTCTGGATCTCTGAATTGTAGAGATGGTGATGTGCTAATACCACTTTGAAACATGCCTTTTTTGAGCGGTGTCCCGTAGTACAAATTATATGTTGTTGGTACAGTCAAAATTGGCAAGAATTTTTTCTGAACTTGTAGACTTATTTCATTTGTAATAATTGATGGGCTAACATTGTTGACTGCATTATTGAAGTTTGTAATGTTGAATGTTGAATTGAAAGTATTCAACTGACTTACAGCCAAATTAGAAATCGCATTTTTTACGTTTGTTTTAATTTGTGAAGAAGTCAAGTTCGTTTTACTTGGGTCATACAACACATTTACAGTCAGTTGCAAATATGTGTAGTCTGGATCCACAATTGTTGGTGTAACTGTCAGAACAGAAATTGGTCTGATAACGTCTTGTATCAGTTTTTGTTTCTGTAGTTGTGTTAGATTGTAAGAACCTGCTGGTTTCAAACAAACGAAAACTTGCCCGTAAATTGGCGTATCATTTTCTTGCCCACCCCAAACGTTGACAGCATCAAAAGAATAACCTAAGGTATTCTGTTGAATTGCGGTGATGTAATCTTCTTTGGTAACAGCACGTTTCTGTGCAGAGAAAGATTTGGGTGCCTGAAACTTTATCGAACTTACGGATTCTTTATCTTGCCCATAAGATGTTGCTTGCACAGCTGTAACCACAACATTGGAGAATCCTCCAATTGCGTCCATATTGATGAAACTATTTGCGCCAGCAGAAGCTGAACCGTTTGTGGACAAGTAACTTAGGTTGACAATGTTACCATCCACAAGTTGTTTACCAAGTATACCATCACCAAAATTAATTTCATACAATCCATTAACACTCTCTTGCAAGAAATAAACTGTTGAATCACCTGTTAACAACAAAACATCTGATGCTTTTGTGTAGATTTCGGATGTTGTATTTGAAATAGATTGTTGTATCGATACCAAAAGTGTTGTGGTGTCGATATTTTCATCTGGAATCGAGAATGTGTAGGTTGGATTTGTAGTTGAATCTACTTCATATGATATCGATTCAACAATACCTTGTTTTATTGATACATTTGAAAATAATGCTTGTTGACCAGAAACCGCAACGGTTGTTGCATCTGTTGTAACAAAATTGTAGTTGACACCATCGATATTTTCAGATAAAAATTGTGCATTCTTTGGTAGTGTTAGTGATGCATCTGTGACTTGATTGACGAGAACATTAATAGTGGCCTCAGGTGCAATTGCGGATTTTGGTGTATAATTCAGTAATTTTGCTAATGAAACAACAGATTCTCTCTGAATTGCGGAGTCTAAGAACATCTCATTTGCAACCATGTTCAAATAATATGCATTGTATTGCGTATTATATGAAAGTATGTCTAATAGTACAGAGAGTGCTGAACCTTCAAAATTGTAGTCTTTTAAAGCGTTTTGTGACTTTAGATAATTCTTCAGATTGGTTTTAATGTCATTAAAATCCAAATCCGTTATCTGAATATTGCTATTTGCTCCAGCCATTTATCGGTTTCTCTCTAAAAGTATTGTTATTGATGTTGGTGTGGTAGCATTTTGTAAGAAGAAACTTATTGTCACATTGTAGGCATTCCTAGCATCATCTGCTTCCACATTCACCTTTTGCAAAATTACTCTAGGTTCATAAGCTTCAAGCATCAGAGCAATTTCGTTTTGTATACTGTTTTCCGTCAAAGGATTCATTGGTTCGAACAATAATGCATTCAATCTTGAACCCAGATCAGGATTAAAAGGTCTATCATAGTTATTTGTTTGCAACAAATTTCTGACAGAGCGTGTGACAGCTTGAAAATCATAACTAACGGCAACATCACCAGTCACCGGTACTCTGGTGAAGGTGAAATCTATGTCCGAATATAGTTTGTTTAGTGTTTGTGCCATCTTTTATTTATGCGTAGGAGTAAAACGCTTTTTTGGACTTTTGGTTTCGTCGGAGAAAATTCTTGGGCCGGAACGAAAAATTTCGAAATTTTAGGAAATAATATTGCTATTTGCCAGATTGTTCTTCAAATTCTGAGTTCCGATGTAGTTATTAATTAAAAACAGTTCGGTTTGACCGACTCTATTGAATTGACTAACATCATTGTATCTATCAACAATCATTTGTGAGTTTTGAAAGAAATTGGTGTCTTTTTGTCTATAAGTATCCATTGTACTGGAAACTAGGTTGGCTGCATTCGAAAATTGGTTTGCATCCGTCAAACTTAGTGAAGAAACGTTAGCCACAATCGATCCAACATAAACATTATTAATCGAAACAAACGAATTTGCATAATCACCTAGTGTATTTGCTAAAAATAGACTGGAAAAACTACCAATCATTGGTGAGTTGTTTTGTATATTGTCTGTTTGGTTGGTAATATACATTACCATTTTTCCATAACCTATCGCAGTTTCATAATGTGGCAAAGTTATATCAAATTCCAATGGAATGACATTTGATATTCGATTCGTGTGTATCATAAAATTATTTGACACATTTGTTGAAAGTTCTTTCACCATCATCAAAGCGGCATTCATAACACTTTCGACACCAGGATTAGTAAAAGTGATGATTATATTTCCATTGGCTGCATCCCAATAACTGGATGCACCACCTGAACCTGCGGTTGCAAGTGGATTAAAAGATTGTGCAACGCAAGAATTTGCTGTAGACCAAATCGTATTAGTGATGTTGGCCATCGGATTAACAAAATATTGTTCTTGTTCATCCGAAATCAAATCAGCTTCTTGCCAAGGTTGCAACATCTTTGGCATCATTTTCATTTGCGTTTGAACCGACTGACTCAATTCTTCCACTGCGCCGTTGGCAATAGGATCTGTGGTGTCAAATTCTAGTAGTGCATATACTCCAGACATAATATAATCCTTAAATGTATGTTTCTTGTTGAAGTGGTGGGCTAGTTGGACCACCTTTCGCAATATGTGTGTGTATTTTTCTCAAAAGTGTGTTTATAACATCGAAACCAAGTATCGAGGATGATATTCCGTAAGTACCGAGTGGTGCAGACATACTTGAATAAGAAGTTATTGGACCAGAACACATGATCGTGGCTGGTTTTGCTGGAGTTGGCAGACCAATTGAGATACCACCAAGAAGAGAATTGAAACCATATGGTCCAGCAGCAACACCCAAGCCAGCATCTATTCTTCCTCTAGAAAAAATATAACCAGATGACAAAGCTTCTTCAACTTGAAGATCACCACTCACATTAACTAAAGATGTTTTGATTGTCAGTTTACTTTGTAATCCAGGGACAAGCCCAGGATTCGAACCAGCATTAATCTTCATATTACCGAAAGATGTTACAGTGTGTATTCCTTGTACAGTCTGTGTGTAATCGCCTTTAATGTACTGTTCAACACTGCCATCAATTTGTTCAACTTTATTACCTTTTACATAGAAATAGGCATCACCATTAACTGTGATGTTTAATTTTTTTGCTAATTTGCCATCATCTACACCAATAGAGATGTTGTGATCACCCAGAACGATGTGATAACCATCACCGATAATTTTGTGTACTTCATCACCGTTTGGGTGTATCTCTGTGAATGTTCCAGACTTGTGTTGTAGTCGAATTCGTTCACGGGTTGGTGTATCATCCATTTCAAATGAATGCCCACCTTTTGTCTGTGTTATATTATTGTACGGATATACAGGCTGATAATCGTTGTTTGCAGCAGATTCGGGTTCAGTCCATGCAAGAACGTTTTGTGGTTTGTTTATAGGTCCATCGGTTGCCGGTGAAGAACTTATATTTCCTTCATTGTCGGTTACCAGTGTTGAACCGTCATCGAAAAATTGTATGGTTGTACCATCTTCTAGTGTTTGTGTTGTTGCCATAATTTATTAGGGTGAAGAAGATTGTTGCATTAATGCTCCGGTTGTATTTGCAAACGCAGCATTCGCATTCGGTGTATTTTGATTTATATATGTTATGAAATTATTGGCGTTATTTTCCGTTGGATCATTTATCAAAGATAGAAGTTCTGGAGAATAATTTTGTGAATCGTTATTAAATTCAATTCTTGTGGCATCTTCAACTTCCTTTACTGCACCAACAAATTGATCAGCAATTCGTCTTGCTTGACCAACTGTCGCGTCTGCAATTTGACTTGGAATAGATTTTATACTGTCAACTGCTTGCTTCAATGAATTGGTAAAATTGGCAATACAAGCCAACAATAAATTTTTAATTTTTTCTGGTAAACTTTTAATCCAATTTATCAATTCAATAATTTGTTGTGCAAAAAACACCCATTGCAAAACACTTTCAATTGCATCAGCAACATCTTCGATGGCTTGATTTACTCTTCTGATTGTATCTTTTGCAAAATCAACAACCAAAGAGATTTGCCCAGAAGGATCAAAATTTAATGCCGTAGTTATTGCCTTCATTATTTTTTTGACAACTTCAATTGCTTTCTGCAACAAATCTCTCATACGGATTGCTGCTTTCAATTTGGCATTACGAATTGCGCGTTGTATTGCAGCAATTGGATTGACCAAACCCAAAGACGCAAAAATATCAATATTAAAAATGAATCTGAAATCACATACGTGTGTCAAGTTCCTATTCATAAGATCAATTGCTGATCCCGGAACATAACCTCTAGCCAAAGCCGGTGTCGTTTGCACACCAGGTTTCGCAAACATACGGGAAAACGTTGAGTTGGGTGGAAATGTTTCCGTGATTTTGAAGTTTATTAAGTCAAAACCGCCTATATTGACTGTTGTTGGTTTTTTTTCTGTTGCCATTTATACCTCAAATGAAATAATCGTTTCCGCCAATATTTTTATCTTCTGCTGTGGGTACAAAACCAGGAATGACACCAAACATCACAGGAAACTGACCAGACAAACCATCAAAGAAGAAACCAACTACCCAATCATTTAATTCTGGTGAAGAAAATGACTTTGGATTATTGCATGGTAATATTGGTAGAGCCCAAGGCAAATCACTCACCGGTATCTTTTGTTGTGAATCTTTACTGCCATCATAGTGCCAGCCAAAAATTCTAACTTGACAACGACCCAATCCAAGAGGATCCATTCTATTTTCAACAGTTCCAACCCACCAAATTAATCCATCTTTACCTAAAAAATTCGTCATTTCAATTTTTCTCCATTAAGCACGTATATCAACGTATGTTCCTTGTGAACTATCTTTAGTTATTTCTAAAATAGTTTGAAACACACCTTGTGATTGGACTATGTGTCTCACAGCTGTCACCAAATATTTACCAGAATAAAATTTATCAAATTCTTTTCTGCCACTTTTGTAGTCTAAAGCTGGCAGATTAAAATTGATAACTGAACCTGCTGTTAGACCTGTATCACCGGGCACTCTAATCTTTAGAATTGTATAGTTTGCTAAAGCTAGTTGTGCAGTTCTGTTTCTCACAGTTTCCTGAATAAAAACATCTGGTGGTAAATTCTTTTGAAACGAATCCAAATCTTGAAATGTTGGTTTCAATTTTTGATTTGAATTCGACACAACTAATTTCAAGACTGACGAATAATTCTTGTCTTTTGAATCGGTATACTCCGATATGTCTGCTGGTGAACCTTTATTCAGTCTTGTACCAGTATATTTTGTATAATCAAAATCTGTAAAATTAATTGATCTATTTAAAGGATCAAAAAACATAACTCTGTTTACAAATGTACCAGAATTAATCTCATTCAAACTGTCAAAATCTTTGACAAATTGATAATCCAATACAGAGGTTGCCTTTTGTTCAAAAGTTTGACTTTCAATATTTTTAATATTATATGTGTATGTCTTATATGGTCGATCTTTGTAAATACTAGAAATCGATCTAAACTGAAAACCATCTTTTGTTTCAAAGAATAACATATCGGCACCTTGGCCACCATTCTTTAGTGGTTTCGCATATGTACACAACCAACTTATTGCCTCAAATGGTCGAAGTGTTGGAATTAGAAAATCATAAACGCCAACTGTTTTCTCAAAATTTTGCAAGTCCAATCTTTTGGGATCAACTTTCAATTGTGTTAAAAGAATGTCAGTTATAATTTGATGTATTGCCTTACCTTTGTAAGATTTCACCACTTTTGTTTGTTCAGAATCGAATAATTCTTTTGAACAAAAATATATTTTTAGATATTCACTTGATTGATTTCCAACCGGTTTTCTATCTGGTATGGAATAAATTCTATATTTTTTTAAATTTCCAGGCAACTTACCAATATTTTCTGCTCCACCTTTTACTTGACCAAAACTAATTTGAATTTCTTCTTTACCAGATAACTGCAACTTTTCCACCAAACCAACACCATCACGTATGATAACATAACCAGAAACAACAAAGCTGTACATGTCCTCGAAAAAACACAGTTCCGTAAAAAGCTTAGTCACATCAAACTCACCAGTTGATGCAAAGATTCTTAATTCATCTACACTCGCACTTTGAGGATAGTAAGCTGCGTTTTTTGGAGTATCAATCATTTTATTCAGACATTAGTGTTTCAAATTGCGAATTAATAGTTTGTGCAAATTCTTTCTTTATAACTTTTATGTTTCTTTTCGATTCATTCAAATCCAACTCATATTGATACAATGTTATCGCTGATTTAGAAATCGTTATCGTGGTTGTACTTGTTGGAAATTGATAAACGGTTTTAGATGGTGACAAACTATTATATGTATCTTCATCAATCGTTATCTTTTTTTCTGTCGTGGTTCTTGTTGATGATTCATATTGTGAAATAATTTTTTCGTAATGATGTACTGTTGAATATGGATTTTCGGTTGTATACTTTTCAACAATGTATCTTTCGAAAGATGCACGATCCAGTGGCCAACCCCATTGTGGATCAC
>Ga0315907_10004139_pt1 | contig 16495 bp, 17 predicted proteins | sample LakEriMetagenome_3_FD_203525 | JGI IMG/M metagenome (GOLD analysis project Ga0315907, IMG submission 203525) | Freshwater fungal communities from buoy surface, Lake Erie, Ohio, United States - Buoy 12 MA123 | ecosystem: Environmental > Aquatic > Freshwater > Lake > Lake biofilm | place: USA... | reverse complement strand
TGAAAATAAAGCAATATCAGCTTTCATATCTACAGCGGTTTGAAGACCAACAACTTTGTATTTTTTTCCTTTGAACTCAATTTCTTTTCCAACAGATTTCTCAGAAGCAACTGGAATTAATTCTGTTGCAGGAAAATTTCTTTCAGCTAAAACTTGAAGCATAACTTCGCCAACCATTCCGGTTGCACCAACAACAGCAACTTTCATATTTTTATTTTTATCGATTTATAAAATATTGAAGTACAAAAGTATGTAGAAAAAAGATAATAGAATATAGAAGAAAGAAAATAGATGATAGAAAGCAGAAAGGAATATCCTGAAAACTAGGAAATGTGAATTTTAGCCCCGATAGAAGCGAGCTACCATGTAGCGCGGATAGCGGGAGTGAACGTCCTGAGTAAGATAAACGTTGTGCTACTAAAAAGAAAAACCGCCTCAATTAAGAAGCGGTTTTATTACGCTGGCGCTCCATACAGTTCGGCTGCGCCACGAGTTTTTAGAATATATAGTGTAGCGGTATTATTTTTTTAGCAAATCTCGGATTTGTGTAAGTAATTCTTCTTGAGTTGGGCCCGCTGGAGCTGGAGCTTCAACAGGTTTTTTAGTTTTATTGTATGCTTTTATAATCATAAACATTACAAAACCAATTACAACTAAACTTATTAAAGAATTAATCCAAGCACCGTATCTAACTGCGTTTTCAGGAGAAGTCACAACACCAGCGACATCTTTAACTTCTGGAGATAAAACATATTTTAGTGCTGAAAAATCTATTCCTCCGGTTAACATTCCAACTAAAGGCATTGCTATATCGGCAACAAAACCGTTTACTACTGCGCCAACGGCGCCAGCCATGATTACGGCAACTGCGAATTCAATCACGTTACCCGTCATAATAAAACTCTTAAATTCTTTCAACATAATTTTTTAGTTTATTGGTTAATAGAAAACTAAATTAATTAAAATTTAAACACCTTTTAATTATTCTCTAAAAAATACTCTTTTAACCCGTTGCGAAATACTGGTCAAAATCTCATATGGAATAGTATTTAATTGTTGTGCCATAAAATTTACGGTTGGATTTTCACCAAAAATGATAACCGTATTTCCTTCTTTACAATCTATATCGGTTACATCAACCATCAGCATGTCCATGCAAACGCTGCCTACAATTTTGGCTGGTTTATTATTGATTACTACATAACCAACGCCGTTACCCCAACTCCTGCGAATACCATCAGCATAGCCAATCGGAATTGTAGCAATTATAGTTTCTTTATCTGCGATAAATCTTCGTCCATATCCTACGCTTTCGTTTGCCGCGATAGTTCTTTTTTGAGAAATCACCGATTTTAAAGTACCTACATTTTCAAGTTCTCTTTGTTCATCAGTATCATTCGATATTCCGTATAAACCAATACCTAAGCGAACCATATCGTATTGTGCTTCCGGATAATTGGTAATTCCCGAAGTATTTAAAATATGTCGGATTGGTTTTATGTTTAATTCCGTTTGTAACTGTGTGGACAATTTTTCGAATAAAGAAATTTGAGATTTCGAAAACGCATCTTGTTTCAAATCATCGCTGGTTGCCATGTGTGACAAAATACTTTTGATTTGAACAGTTTCGTTTCCTTTAAGGATTTGAATTAATTCTTCCAGATTTTTCTCTTCAAAACCCAAGCGGTGCATTCCGGTATCTATTTTAATATGTATAGGGAATTGTGTTAATTTTCTTTGTTCGGCAATTTTTAAAAAAGCTTTCAATCCTTTTATAGAATATATTTCTGGTTCTAAATGATGCTGAATGATAGCAGCAAAACTTGTTGTTTCCGGATTTAAAACCATAATAGGTAGCGAAATCCCAGCATTTTTTAGTGAAATGCCTTCATCGGCGAAAGCCACACCAAGATAATCTACTTTATGATGCTCGAGTAATTTTGCAATTTCAAAACCACCATTACCATAGCCAAACGCTTTAACCATAACCATCATTTTGGTTTTTGGTTTTAACTTCGATTTATAAAAGTTGAAATTATGGCTTATAGCATTGAGGTTGATTTCTAAAACCGTTTCGTGGGTTTTCTCTTCAAGTATTGCTACAATTTTTTCAAAGTGAAAACTACGCGCACCTTTAATTAAAATGGTTTCATTTTCAAAATTCAAAGTGTCAAATGCGTTTATGAAATCGGATACATTTTTAAAAGTAATACAATTGATAAATTTGCTTTTGTATTGTGTAATGATCTCACCAATTCCAATTACTCGGTTGATTTTATTTGAAACAATTAATTGAGAAACTAGAGAATACAATTCTTCATTCCCTAAACCACTTTGAAAAATATCCGACAGAATTAAAGTTTTCTTTTTATGCTGCTTTTGATTTTCTAAAAAGTCCAAAGCAATTTTCAACGATTGAAAATCTGAACTATAACTGTCGTCAATAAGTGTACAATTATTGATACCGTTTTTGACTTTTAAACGCATTTCTACAGGATACAATTGCGCCATTCTTGTTTGAATTACTTTTTGGTTATAACCAAAATAGAGCATCACCATCATGCAATGAATAGCATTTTCCACCGAAGCTTGGTCTTGAAACGGAATGGTAATCGGGAAAGTATCTTCTCTGTAAGTAACATGTAATTCAGTTACTTCGCCTATATTTTTTTTGGTAATAAAAACATCAGCACTTTTATCGTCTGAACACCAGCTAAACTGTTTTATTTTTGGATTAATAAATGCACAAATAGTTTTGTTTTTATTTAAAATCAGAACGTTAACCGAAATAAATAGCTTTAGTTTTTCTTTAATCTTTTCCGCAACGCTTGAAAATCCTTCATCATGTGCTGAACCAATGTTAGTTAAAATACCAATTGTTGGTTGAATTATTTTTTGTAATTTATCCATTTCATGCATTTGAGAAATTCCGGCTTCAAAAATGCCAAGATTGTGCTTTTCATTGATTCCCAGTATGGAAAGCGGCACACCAACCTGCGAGTTGTAACTTTTTGGACTTCGAATGATATTATAATCTGGGCTTAAAAGGAAGTTCAGCCATTCTTTTATGATGGTTTTTCCGTTACTTCCAGTTATTCCAATTACAGGAAAATCAAATTGACTTCGATAAAAGGCTGCAAATTTTTGAAGCGCCTCGAGAGTGTCTTCAACGATTAAAAATTTAGCCTTAAGTTCTAATCCTTCTGGGATTTTCCTCACTACAAAATGAGAAACTCCTTTTGCAATAAGTTCTTCTATAAATAAATGTCCATCATGATTAGGCCCATAAAGAGCAAAGAACAAAGTGTTTTCATCATTTTGCAACGAACGGCTATCAATTGAAATATAATCAATAATGGCAGTTTCGTTTTGTCCAACCCATTGGGCTTTAATGATTGAAACAATATTTCGGATGGTTAGTATCAAGAGTAGGATTTATTTTTGCTTCGCCAATTCGCTGGCGTTCGGGTCGTCTGATAAATGTTCAGGATCTTTTACAATCATGTTTTGCCTTACTGCATTAAAGTAGGCCGCTCGGCTTAACGGTTCATATTCCTCAGTTTCACCAAGCATAACCAATTTATCGTTGTCATTTTTTCTAAAACTATAATGCGCCAAGTTTCCGGTGCGTGTACAAACTGCATGAACTTTGGTTACATATTCGGCAGTTGCCATTAAGGCTGGCATTGGTCCAAACGGATTTCCTTTAAAATCCATATCTAATCCAGCTACAATTACTCGAATTCCAGAATTAGCTAAATCATTACAAACAGCAACAATTTCATCATCAAAAAACTGTGCTTCATCAATACCAACCACGTCGCAGCCTTGTGCCAAAATTCTAATATTGGCAGCTGCTGGAACCGGACTTGAACGAATTTCGTTTTTATTGTGTGATACTACCATTTCTTCATCGTATCGCGTGTCGATAGAAGGTTTGAAAATTTCTACTTTTTGTTTGGCGAATTGTGCTCTTTTCAATCTTCGGATGAGCTCTTCAGTTTTACCCGAAAACATTGAACCGCAGATGACTTCAATCCAACCAAATTGTTCTTTATGATTTACTGTATTTTCGAGAAACATTTTGTATTTTTCTTGCGCTAAAAATGAATAGTTTTTATTACTTTGTCACGGAAACAAATCGACTTAAAAATTTTCTATTTTTACGTCGATTCAAATGTAGAAAATTTTTAATTAAGGTAACTTCTTCCCATGGTTAAATAAATGGATAAGAAGAAAATTAACTAAAGCTCAGCAATTTCAAAATAAGATGAAATCGCTAGCAGAATCAAAAATTAGAAAAGGAAAGTTATAGCGATTACATATGACCTATAAAAAACAATAATATCTTCCATATGAAAAAAAGATTAGAATCTGAATTAATCAGCATTGCGCACCGAATTTTAAAGCTTAAAAACAAGTCGGAAGTTGACCAATTGTATAAAGAAACACAAAAATTATACGAAACATTGTCTGTGTTGAAATTCTATCAAGACAATTTTGAATCGGTAAAATCTGATTTGGATGAAACTATTTTAGAAGAAAAGCTCGAACATTACCTTGAAGTAGAAATAGCTCCGGCTAAAGCTGCGGAAGTTAAAGAAGAAGATGTTGAACCAATTACAGAAATCGAAGTAGAACCGGAAATTGAGGAAGAAGTCGAAGAGCAAATAGAACCTCAAGAGCACCCGAGCGATAGCGAACTGGCGGAGCAAAGAATCGTTTCAGAAACAAAGGAAGAAGCTTTAGAAGATGAGCAAACAATAGACGAAGAAGAGCAAATTACTAATGAAGAACCATCTTTCACACCTATTTTTGAATTATACGCAGAAGAGGAGGAGGAACTAGATATTCCGGCAGAAGTTGCTTTCGAGTCTCAGCCTGAAGAAAAATTAGAAGATCATATTGGGAAATACACTGAACCTGTTTTTGTAAAACCAAATGGAGTGTCGTCATTTCCATCAGACTCGAATGATAGCGAACAAGCGGAGCAAACGAAAGAAGAAAATAAACAAGAGTCTGTAGAAGAAACTCCAAGAACTCAATTTTCACAAGATGGAACATCAAAATCAATAGCAATTGGTTTGAACGACCGAATTGGTTTTGTGCAACATTTGTTTAACGACAGTAACGAAGATTTTAATCGCGTAATTTCGCAATTAAACACTTTTGATACGTTTGAAGAAGCCAAAAGTTTCATCAATGAAATGGTGATTCCTGATTATAACTATTGGGTTGGCGAAGAAGATTATATCGAACGATTCATGGAAATCGTAGAGAAAAAATTCCAGTAAATGTCCAAACTTTACCTAGTTCCAACGCCAATTGGCAATCTTGAAGACATGACTTTCAGAGCCATTCGCGTTTTGAAAGAAGTCGATTTGATTTTGGCCGAAGACACACGAACTAGCGGTAAACTCCTAAAACATTTTGAAATTTCTACGCATATGCACAGCCATCACATGCATAATGAGCACAAAACGGTTGAAAATTTAATTTCGCGTTTAAAAGGTGGCGAAACCATTGCGCTAATTTCCGATGCTGGAACACCGGCCATTTCCGATCCAGGTTTTTTATTGACCAGAGCTTGTGTCGAAAATAATATTGAAGTCGATTGTTTGCCTGGCGCAACGGCTTTTGTGCCGGCATTAGTAAATAGCGGTTTGCCCAATGATAAATTTGTCTTCGAAGGATTTTTGCCCGAAAAGAAAGGAAGACAAACCCGATTTTTGGCTTTAGCCGAAGAAAATCGAACTATGATTTTCTATATTTCGCCACATAAATTAATAAAAACCTTAGCTGAGTTTGTACAGTATTTTGGAGCAGACAGACAAGTTTCAGTTTCACGTGAATTATCAAAACTACACGAAGAAACGATTCGCGGAACCGCAGAAGAAGTACTAAAATATTTTGAAGCAAAACCTCCAAAAGGGGAAATTGTTGCTGTGATTGGCGGAAAGATTTTAGAGACAAGAAGCAAGAAGCAAGAGAAGAATAATTTAGGATAATTATTTTTTCTTTCAGCGAAGCGGTCTTGCATCTTTCAGCGAAGCGGTCTTTCATCTAAGACACTTCCAAATCCACAAAAGAAAACGAATTGCCACTAAACAAGCCTTTATCAGACAATTTCAAATCCGGAATTACGAGTAACGCCATAAACGAAAGTGTCATAAACGGAGCTTTTAAACCGCTGCCCAATTCCTTTGCCATCGCATCAATTTCTTGATACAAACGCCCAGCTTCCCATCCGTTTTGGTCACTCATGATTCCGGCAACAGGTAAAGCCAATGATTTTTTATTGGAACCATTTACGGCACAAATCCCACCGGTATTGGCAATTAGTAAATTTACCGCACTCAAAATCTCTTCGTCAGAAGTTCCAACGACAACAATATTATGACAATCGTGCGCAACTGAACTCGCAATCGCACCTTTTTTCAAACCAAAGTTTTTAATGAAAGCAATTGCTGGCGGAGCATTTTCGTAGCGGTTGACAACCGCCATTTTAAGGATGTCGTTTTCAGTATCAGAAACGATTTTTCCGTTTTCTATTTTTGGTTTGTGGTGAATTTCATTCGTTATTAATTGTCCTTCTAAAGCTTCAATAACTCTGATTTTTGAAGCTGAACTGCTAATATCGAACTCAACAACCTGTTTTTTTGAAGTGTTGAAATTATTAGGTTTTTCAAAGTCGACATGTTTTACAAAGGATTGTCCGTTTTCGGCAACGAGTTCACCATCAATGTATGTTTGCAGCACTTTGAAATGGATTAAATCTTCTACCACAATAAAATCAGCAGCGTCGTTTTTTTGCAATAAACCAATGTCCATTTTATAATGTTTCACCGGATTTATGCACGCCATTTGTAGAATTTTGAAAATATCAAAACCTTTAGCAACAGCTCTTGCACAAAGTAAATTAATGTGACCCACAATCAAATCATCCGGATGTTTATCATCTGAACAAAACATCATATTTTCAAAATTTTCTGGAAGCAAATCAATCAAAGCTTCAAAGTTTTTTGCCGCGCTTCCTTCACGAATTAGCACTTTCATTCCAAGCGATAATTTTTCATCGGCTTCGTCATAAGTAAAGCACTCATGATCTGTTGAAATTCCGGCAGCAATATATTTTTCGATAGGTGCGCCTCGCAATCCTGGCGCATGACCATCAACTGGTTTGTTGAAATGTTTCGCCCACGCAATTTTTTTCAAAACTTCTTCATCGTCAAACAAAACACCTGGATAATTCATCATTTCGGATAGATAATAAATATCGGGCGACGCCATCAATTCCTTAATTTGTTCCGAATCAATTACGGCACCTGCTGTTTCAAAAAACGTTGCAGGAACGCAAGAAGGCGCGCCAAAATGAAACTTCAACGGGACTTTTTTACCGTTTTCAATCATATAATGCACACCATCTTTTCCCAATACATTCGCAATTTCATGCGGGTCAGAAATCGTCCCGACTGTTCCATGAAGCACTGCAATCTTTGCAAATTCAGAAGGCACCAACATTGAGCTTTCAATATGAATATGCGCATCAACAAAACCGGGAAGAATATGGTTTTTATTAGTATGCTCTTTTTCAGTTATTGATGTGATTTTACCGTTTTCAACAGTAATTTCTCCCGAATATATTTTTCGGTTTGGAATATCTACGATTTGACCTTGAATTTGCATGGATAATGTTTTAATGTCTCAAAAGTAACGAATATTATTTTGGTTTTTATTTATAAATTATACACAAAAACTGTATCATTTGTTTTAGTCTTTCCCGTATTTTTGTTTGCAATACATTTATAATTCATAATTCCCAATTCGTAATTAAATATGCGCTGGAAAATCAAACCAAAACCATCTTCTGAAAAAGTAAATGCTCTAGCAACCCAATTAAAAGTGGACATGCTAATCGCGACGCTTTTGGTGCAACGTGGTATTGAAACTTTTGAACAGGCGCGTGAATTTTTCCGTCCGAGTTTAGACGATTTGCACAATCCGTATCTGATGAAAGATATGGATAAGGCGGTTGCCCGAATTGAATCAGCGATTGCCAATGGCGAAAATATTTTGGTTTTTGGCGATTATGATGTTGATGGCACGACAGCGGTTTCGCTAGTATCGTCGTATTTGAAAAGTTATTATCCGAAAGTGGCGACTTACATTCCGGATCGTTATGACGAAGGTTATGGAATATCCTATAAAGGAATTGACTTTGCTGACGACAACGGAATTACTTTGATTATTGCGTTGGATTGCGGTATAAAATCTATTGACCATATCGCTTACGCAAATGAAAGAAACATCGATTTTATTATTTGTGATCACCATCGACCGGGCGATATTTTGCCAAATGCAGTTGCGGTTCTCGACCCAAAACGCGACGATTGTTCGTATCCGTATGATGAATTATGCGGTTGTGGCATTGGTTTCAAATTGATCCAGGCGTTAGGCGAAAACAGAAATCAAACGATAGACGATTTACTGATTTATCTCGATTTGGTGGCAACCGCAATTGCTGCCGATATTGTTCCGATGACAGGAGAAAACAGGATTTTAGCCAAGTTTGGATTGGAAGTAATTAATACTAATCCGAGACCGGGAATTAAAGCATTGGTACAAAATGTAAAAAAGAAAATTTTAACAATTACTGATGTCGTTTTCATTATTGCCCCACGAATCAATGCCGCCGGTAGAATAAAACATGGAAACGAAGCAGTAGCATTATTAACAGAATACGATTTTGATCAAGCTGAAATTTTTGCTTCCGAAATTGAGCAGCACAATTCCGAACGAAAAGATTTAGACAAACAAATCACTATTGAAGCACTAGATCAGATAGAAATAAATGAGGAAACCGATAAATTTACAACTGTAGTTTACAATGAAAACTGGCACAAAGGCGTCATCGGAATTGTAGCGTCACGCCTGATAGAAACTTATTATCGCCCTACGATTGTCTTTACTAAAAGTGGTGATAAATTGGCAGCGTCGGCGCGTTCGGTAAAGGATTTTGATATTTATAATGCATTAGAAGCGAGTGCTGAACATCTCGAACAATTTGGCGGACACATGTATGCCGCGGGAATGACTTTAAAAGAAGATAATTATCAGAATTTTAAAAATGCTTTTGAAAAAGTTGTTTCCGAAACGATTCATCCCGATTTGTTAACTCCGGAAATTTTGATTGATGCCGAAATTAATTTAACGGATATAAACGAAAAGTTAGTTCGATTATTAAATCAGTTTGAACCTTTTGGACCACAAAATATGACACCGACTTTTATGAGCAAAAACATAAAAGACACAGGTTATGGCAAAACATTAGGACAAAACGAAGAGCATTTAAAACTATTTGTAAAACAACAAAATTCTCATGGTTTTGGAGCTATTGGTTTTGGATTGGGCAACAAATTAGAGTTAGTCAAAAACCAAAATCCTTTTGACGCTGTGTATTCTATTGATGAAAATGAGTTCAACGGAAATGTAACGTTACAGTTGCGATTGAAGGATTTTAGGGAATGACCTTTTTGTCATTTCGACGAAGGAGAAATTACATAAAACAATACAAACTAACTATAACCTATTACATAAACTAAAATTATGTGATTTCTCATTACACTTCGTTCCATTTCGAAATGACAAAAGAGCATTGATTCATATTTTCGTTATAGTTCAAAAATAATTATACAACTTCAATTTGAAAAAAAAATATAATTACTTGTCATTTCGAGAAAGGAGAAATCACATAACAGAAGTAATTTGTTAAATATGAGTTCTTATTTATATTCTTTTAATTCAAAATTCTCGCCATCAAAAACACCATAAGTAAAATAGCCAATCCAGTCGCCGAGATTGATATACTCTGAGTTTTCTCCTACTTTGATAACCATCGGAAGATGTCTGTGACCAAATATAAGGTAGTTGTAATGCTTGGTTTCGAGTTTGCGTTTCGAATATTGAACTAACCATTCGTTTTCTTCACCAAGGAATTTAACATCGGCATCACCCGAAATCAGTTTGTTTTTTACCGAAAGATATTGTGCCAATTTCATGCCTAAATCAGGATGTAACCAGCGGTAAAGCCATTTCGTAAACGGACTGGTAAACACTTTTTTCATGCGTTTGTATCCTTTATCACCTGGCCCTTTTCCGTCGCCATGACCAATCAAAAATGTTTTTCCGTTGAATTCATATTCTTGATTGTCTCTATATACTGGAATATTCAATTCTTTTTCAAAGTAATCAGTCATCCACAAATCATGGTTTCCCACAAAGAAATAAATCGGAATACCGTTGTCACGAATTTCGGCTAACTTGCCCAAAACTCTCACAAAACCTTTAGGGATAACGGTTTTATATTCAAACCAAAAATCAAATAAATCTCCTAAAAGAAAAATGCATTCAGCATCTTTTTTTACTTCATCAAGCCAAGTGACAAACTTTTGTTCACGTGGAAAACTAGCCTCGTGCGTTGGTGCGCCAAAGTGTTGGTCTGAAGCAAAATATATTTTTTTGTTGGGAGAAATAGTCATTTAAAATTTTGGTTTATAAAAGCACTTCGACTGCGCTCAGTGTGACGGTTTAGTTATCGGAATCATACCACTCGGCAAATGATGTTTCCGTTTCTTGTAATTTTAATGAATGTAATTTGATGCCAACAGGTAGACGATTTTTTATTTTTTGAGCAAAATCGGTCACCATATTTTCGCTCGTAGGCTGGTAATTAACTAAAATTACATGATGCCCACGATTTTTTAATTCGGCAGCCAGTTCAACATGAGGTGTGTTTTTATTGAAAACAGTAGCATGATCAAATAAATCGACAATTTCTTCTTTGACAATTTTTTTTAAATCTGAAAAGTCAATCACCATTCCGAATTTCACATTGGAATTGTCCGAAATAGGTTTGCCAATAACTGTCACCGAGAGTTTATAACTGTGCCCATGTACATTTTTGCATTTGCCATCATAGCCATAGAGCGCATGTCCGGTTTCGAATGAAAATTGTTTTGTGATTCTGATGTTACTCATGCTTTTATATTTGTTGCAAAGGTAATTACTTTTTAAATTGTCTCAAGGCTTCTTTAGTAAAATCAGAAAGCACTAATTTTCCTGAAATTGCAGCCCTTTCATATAATAGTTCGTCCCAATTTTCAGTGCCTTGCCAAAATACTTTTTTAATTTCTGTTAATGCATCAGGATTATAAGAAGCTAATTTTTTAGCAAGTTTAATAGTAGATTCGTTCACTTCGTCTTGGCTGTCAAAAATATCGGCATACAATCCTTTTTCCTTTGCCCAATCAGCAGTTTGCCATATGTTGGGTTGTAATGTCATTTCGGCCATGGCTATTTTGCCAATTTTTCTGGAAACTGCGGGTTCAATAACAAATGGGCCAATACCAATAGCAATTTCAGATAATTTGATTGCAGCATCCTGATAGGCAAAAGCAAAATCACAGGCAGCAATAAGGCCTACACCGCCACCTACCGCTTTTCCTTGTACTTTTCCAATGATGATTTTGGAACATTTCCGCATTGCGTTAATTACATTAGCAAAACCCGAAAAGAATTTTTTACCCGTTTCAAAATCATTTACAGCAAGTAATTCGTCAAATGATGCACCAGCACAAAAGGCATTGCCTTCGCTTTGCAAAATAACTACATTCACTACAGAATTGCTCGAAATTTTATTTAATTCATCCGTAAGTTTTTGCAATAATATACTAGGAAAAGAGTTGCTTGCCGGATGGCTAAAAGTAATTGTAGCAATTTTATTTTCAACAGAAATGGAAATAGAACCAGTATCAGACATAATTTTTTATTTAGTGTAAAGATATGAAATCTTAAAAAGCTTAAATAAAAAAAGCCTTCAATATTGAAGGCTTTAAATTTTGTGGAGAATATCGGATTCGAACCGACCACCTCTTGCCTGCCAGGCAAGCGCTCTAGCCAAATGAGCTAATCCCCCAAAACTGTTGCACAAATATATAATTTTATAGAGATAAAAGTCAATAAGCAAATAGAAATTGACTTATTTATTTTTTACTTTCCACTTTTTAAATCTTGAGCTACTTTCTCTAATTCAGTGTACCAATCTTCCCCAAATTTTCGAATCAGCGCTTCTTTTACAAATTTATACACCGGAACTTCAAGTTCTTTTCCCAATAAACATGCTGGATTGCATATGTCCCAACGGTCATAATTGACAGCGGCAAATTCGGTAAAATCTTTTACACGAATAGGATATAAATGACATGAAACAGGTTTTTTCCAGTCAATTATCCCTTGATTATATGCCTGTTCAATTCCACAAAGTGCTGTTTTGCCATCAAAAATTACGTATGCACAATCTTTATTATCAATGAGTGGTGTTTCCAAATCTTGATCCGTACCAACAACCCAAGTACCCAATCTTTCGATAGCTTCGATGCCTTCCTTACGTAGAAATGGTTTCACTTTAGGATAGATTTCTTCCAATATTTTGGTTTCTTCTTTGGTTAAAGGCGCACCGGCATCACCATCTACGCAGCAAGCGCCATGACAAGCAGAAAGATTACAGACAAAATCTTTTTCGAGGATATCTTCAGAAACTATGGTTTTGCCTAATTGAAACATGAATTGATTTAGGATTAAGTTAGACGGCAAAAGTAAGTATTTTGAGATTGGGATTTGGGATTTACATTTTGGAATTTTGTACTTTTGAAAAAACAAATTTATGAACGTCAATTATAGAGAAATAGCTACAGCCACGATGGTGCTTTTTGCCGTGATTGATATTTTGGGAAGCATTCCAGTGATAATTGGTTTGAGAGCGAAATTTGGTCACATTCAATCGGGGAAAGCATCGTTAGTGTCAGCTGCGATAATGATTGCCTTTCTTTTTGTGGGCGATGAAATTTTAAAATTGGTTGGAATTGATGCCAATTCATTTGCAGTTGCAGGCTCTTTTGTATTATTCTTTTTAGCACTTGAAATGATACTCGGAATCAGATTATATAAAGAGGATAAATCGACTTCAGCTTCAATTGTTCCTATTGCATTTCCTTTGGTTGCTGGTGCTGGAACAATGACAACATTACTTTCGTTACGGGCAGAATTCTTTTCAATAAACATTATTATTGCTATAATTTTGAATATTATTTTGGTTTATTTGGTATTAAAATCTTCCGCCAAAATTGAAAAAATACTTGGCGATAATGGGTTGAATATTATACGGAAAGTATTTGGAATTGTGCTTTTGGCCATAGCTGTTAAATTATTTGCTACTAATGTTAAAGGACTATTTGTGTAAAGCCAATTTTTAGTATTTTTGTCGCTTAAATTTACTTCATGAAAATTTTTACCAACATACTTCTATTTATTGCTATTTCACTTATTACAGTAAATATTTTTCTTATTGATTTTAATAAACCATTTGAAGGCAACAGTATGATTGCTTTGATTGGCATTATAGCTTCATTTTGTGCCGTTTTAATTCTGTTGATTTTTAGAATGTCTAAAAAAATAGAAGAAAAACTTAAAAACTAAAACTATGTTTGATGTTTTAATACTCGGAGGTGGCGTTTCCGGAATGTCATGCGCTTTGGTTTTGGGTTCTGCACATAAAAAACCATTTGTTGAGGATAAAAAAATTGGAATTATTACACACCAAAAAACATCATCTCTTCAAGAAGCTATATTTTACAATGCTTATGGTGTTTCCCCCGGAAAATTAGGTTCAGAATTATTAACCGAAAGCATCGAACAGTTAGATAAATTATATCCACATGTGACTCAAATTGAAGGTGAAAAAGTGATGAAAGTTACAGGTGAATTTCCAAATTTTACAGTAACAACTAATAAGAATTCTTATCAAACAAAAACTATTGTTGTCGCGATTGGCTATTCAAACACTTTTGATATTGATGGCTTATTACACTATGTTGAGCCACACAAAAAAGCCTTAGCCGAAAAACAACGTATTCAAATAAAAAACGATGATCATAAAGTCGCAGATGGAATTTATGTAGCAGGGACACTTGCCGGATGGCGTAGTCAATTAGCTATTGCAGCAGGTAGTGGTGCAGCAGTTGCTACTGATATTCTGACTTTATGGAATAACGGAATTTCTTCGCAAAGTCACGATTCAATAAAAAAATAGTTTATTTACTGCTTCAGTTCGCTACAATCGTGTCAACACCGCATTAAGCATTATATCATCTTTTAAAATGATTTTGTAGAATTGGCTTTCGCCATATAATTGTCGGGCAAATTCAGCGGTAATATGTTTTTTGACCAAAGTTTTATTACTGTCCAATTTCATTTTCAAACCAGCATCTTTTAGATAGCTCTCTAATTTGGGAACGTAACTGTCATCTTTTTGTATTTTATTTAAAAACTGTTCAAATTTCAATCCTTTGAATGCATAACGGTTTTTGTCCAATTGCTCAAAAACAAAATGTCCCACAACCCCGGAATTTAAAATATAAGTCAAATTTTCTTCGCCTTTTTTCACTTCTAAAGGCACAAAAAGATCAGGAACAATTCCGCCACCACCATAAACGATTCGCCCTTTTTTTGTTTTAAATTTTAAAGAATCGGCTATTTTCATTTTGTCTTTTTCATAAAGTTCACCACTAGCAAAACGAGTTTCAGCATCGTGACTGTACTTTTCTCCTTCACCTTTTGTATAAGGTTTTTGAATTGATCGCCCACTTGGTGTGTAATATCGCGATGTTGTTAATCGAACAGCTGAGCCATCATCAAAACCCATTTCGCGTTGTACCAATCCTTTTCCGAATGAGCGGCGGCCCACAATGGTTCCTCTGTCATTATCCTGTATTGCACCAGCCAGAATCTCACTAGCAGAAGCCGAATTTTCGTCAATTAAAACAAATACTTTTCCTTCTTCAAAGATACCGCCTTCAGTTGCAAAAGTCTTGTCGATTATACCCTTTCTGTTTTTGGTAAAAACAATAAGCTCTTTATCTTTTAAAAGTTCATCGATAATTTCCACCGCTTTTTCCAAATAACCACCACCATTGTCTCGCAAGTCAATAACTAAAGTAGTCATTCCCTGTTTTTTCAATTGTTCTAATCCAACAATAAACTCGTCATAAGTATTCTCAGCAAAACGATTGATTTTAATATAGCCTGAAGTTTTGTTAAGCATCAAATAAGTGTCGACACTTTTTATCGGAACAACTTCACGTTCAACGGTAATTTTAAGTTTTTTATTGGTGCTTTTTCTAAAAATAGTTAATAAAACTTTTGACCCTTCTTCGCCTTTTAGTTTGCTGTATAAACTGTCGGTTGGTAATTTTCTCCCAAAAAGTTTGCTTTTATCAGCGTATAGAATTCGGTCACCTGAAACGATTCCAGCTTTGGCGGCCGGACCATTTTCTATTGGTTTGACAACAGTAACAGTATCATTATACATATAAAAATTAACACCAATACCAACAAAATCACCTTTCATGATTTCGGCTTCTGATGACTGTTCGCTTGGAGGAAGATAAACCGAATGTGGATCAAGATTTGCTAGTATGCTATTTACAGTCATATCGACAATCGAATCAGAATTAACATCGTCTACGTATTCGTCATTAATAAAATCAATCAGTCGTTCAATTTTGACTTTTCGTGCATTTTGTTTTGACAAAGTTCGTTGAGGAAAATTTATCATACCACCAATGACAATGCCTAAGGCAACGCAAGAGAACAATAGTATTGGCAAATAGTTTCCCTTTGATTTCATTATCCTAAATCTTCAATTTGATTGACAACGACTCCTGCTTTTTCCAAAAATTCTAAACCTGTTGTATCGCGATAACCATGTTGAAACACTACGCGTTTTATTCCGGATTGATGAATGAGTTTACTACATTCTTTACAAGGTGAAAGTGTAATGTATAAGGTAGCATTTTCGCATGTTTGTGTTGAACGCGCTACTTTTGAAATGGCATTGGCCTCGGCATGAAGCACAAACCATTGGGTTAATCCTTCTTCATCTTCACAACAGTTTTCAAAACCCGATGGCGTTCCGTTGTAACCATCGGAAATAATCATTCTGTCTCTAACTATTATGGCACCAACTTGTTTGCGTTTGCAATAAGAAAGTTTACTCCATTCGGCAGCAATTCTTAAATAAGCAATATCGTATTTGAGTTGTTTTTTTTCTTTCATTTTATGTTGAACTTGTTTACTGAGTCAGATCGCTTCGCTCGTTTCAGTATATATCTTTAAGTATGGATAGCAAATATATCTAAAATTGCAATACGTACTTTTATTTGGTTAGTATTTAGCAAGGATTTATAAATCTATGGAAATAAACTAATTTGCTGAATGTTCACAGGACATTTATTCCGCTATCGCTCCATACAGTTCGACCTTAAGGTCTTGAGTCTCCTCTTAATATCAAATGCTTCTGAACAATTATTTAACCCAAATTTCATTTCTGATAATCATTGGGATAACGATGCCAATGACAAAGGAAGAAATAATTAAAAGC
>Ga0315907_10004138_pt1 | contig 16499 bp, 18 predicted proteins | sample LakEriMetagenome_3_FD_203525 | JGI IMG/M metagenome (GOLD analysis project Ga0315907, IMG submission 203525) | Freshwater fungal communities from buoy surface, Lake Erie, Ohio, United States - Buoy 12 MA123 | ecosystem: Environmental > Aquatic > Freshwater > Lake > Lake biofilm | place: USA... | reverse complement strand
AATGTCTGCGGGCGAATGTCGATCGAAAGCCACAAATTCATCCAAGGATTTTCGGTAAACGATAATTCCTCTGGATCCGCCATTCACATAGGTGTACCCACTTACTCCTTGAAGCGCGCTATAACTAGGAAAACTGAGGTCAATGGTAACATCTACCGGTACGTTGGGCACTGGATTCTGATTGTTTTTTCCACAGGAAAGCACTGAAAGTGAGGTAACTAAAATAAAAATCCATCGTTTGAACATAGGTCAAAGGTAGTAATAATGCGATTAATTCACTTCACGTGGCGACATTTAGTCTTGGTCTGTTTGATTATTCTGGTAGCTTGCAAAGCCGGGGCAGACGGATCGTTTGAAAAGCAACGGGCGGCTCAATGGAAAAAGCACAATAAAGAGGAAAAGCGAAGAAAACGTATGGTAGAAAAATCCTACAAAACGCACCTGAAAAATCAGTCAAAACCCATGCGGAAAGCCATGAAAAAAGACAATCGTCGCATGCGACGCGATAAGCGCCGAAAAGCCAGAAGATATGGATAACATGAGATTCTATATGTTTGATTTACTTTCAATGTCGATTATGGCTATTTAGCATTGGTTCTGACTTCCCCCTTGGAATATGGAAAAAAGTATGTTTTTTTTGTATTTCTCGCACCCTTCGGTATGATTCGACCCTTCGATAAACTCAGGGGAGTCCAACTCATCACAAGCTACTCAGGGTGCGTGTAGCCAGCAGAAAGCTGAGTAATCCGATTCCATCGGAATCGCACATTATTGCTCAAGTGATGTGGTAATCAAGCGACCCCAGCGGGGTCGAATATCTTGTTTTGTTTTGTGCGACCCCGCTGGGGTCGAGTTATTTCTGGTCAGGGTTTGAGGTAACATGTTTGATTCCTCTGGAATCAATGATAGATTTGACTTCCCCCTTGGAATATGGAGATAAGTATGTTTTTTTTGTATTTCCCGCACCCCTCGGTACGTCCTTCGGACTACTCAGGGTGCTCAGAACGAAGCTGACTCTTGCTAATCCGATTCCATCGGAATCGCACATTATTGCTCTGGTGATGTGGTAATCAAGCGACCCCAGCGGGGTCGAATATCTTGTTGTGTTTTGTGCGCCCTTCGATCCGCCTCCGCCTAGTCGGAGCGGACTCAGGGACCGCACAAAAATTAATTTATTTCAGTTAAAGCGGTCCTTGAGCCTGTTGAGATTAGCGGTCCCTGAGCCTGTCGAAGGGCCGCTTGTTCTATCCCGCTAATTCCTCCCACGCTTCCATTAATCCCTCAAGATTCGCTTTTAGCGTGTTGTATTCATTCAACAAAGCATGGTAGCTTGGGTCGTTGTAGTTTATGTCGGCTAGTTGGCTTTCTAGTGTTGCAATCTTGCCTTCCGTTTCTTCAATGTTTCGTTCTACTTTTTGAAGCTTTTTTTGTAATTCACGATCAATGCGCTCCGCCTTTGGTGCCTCTTGAATTTTTTCCACTTCAACAACCTTCTTTTCTGTCGATTTTCCTTCTTTGGGTGCCTTGTATTTAAGGTATTCGTCTAATTCGAAGTGATGAATTTTTAATTGCTGCTCTTCAATATCCCAGATGCGGTTGGTTAGTCCAGCTAAAAACTCCCGGTCGTGGGATACAATTAAAAAGGTTCCTTCGTAATTCAATAAGGCATTCTTTAGAATCTCTTTTGATGGAATATCTAAGTGATTGGTCGGCTCATCCAGGATTAAAAAATTCGAAGGACTTAACAACATCTGACACAAGGCCAGCCTCGTGCGTTCCCCACCGGAGAGTACACCGACCTTTTTCTGCGTGTCTTCCCCACTGAATAGGAAGGTTCCCAGTAAGCTTCGGATTTGTTGCCGAATTTCTCCTTTGGCTACATGATCAACGGTTTCAAATATCGTTAAACTGGGGTCCAATTGTTCGGCTTGGTCCTGAGCGAAATACCCAATGCCAACGTTATGACCATATTCAACCGTTCCATCATAACTAATTTGATTCATCATGATTTTGAGTAGCGTTGATTTACCAACACCATTAGGTCCTAATAGTGCAATCTTTTCCCCTCGGCCAACCGAGATCGATACCGAATGAAACAAGTTCTTTTCATATGTCTTACCTACGCCTTCCATGTTGAGCACCCATTTTCCTGGTTGAACACTAAGCGGAAAGCGCACGCGCATTCCCCCGTAATTATCGCGTTCAATCTCTATGCGTTCTGTCCGGTCTAGTTTTTTTATTAAGGATTGAGCAAAGGCCGCTTTTGATTGCTTCGCACGGAATTTTTCAATCAACATTTCGGTTTGCTTGATGTCTTTATCTTGCTGTTTTTTTGCTTGCTCCAGGCGCTCTGTATCCTCCTCGCGACGTTCCTTGTATTTTGAGAATCCAAACGGAAAATCCATCACCCTTCCCATGCTAATATCCAAAGTGCGTTTGGTGACATTGTCCAAAAATAAACGGTCGTGAGAAATGAGAATTACAGCTCCCGTAAATCGTTGAAGGTATTGTTCCAACCAAGCGATGGAGAGGATGTCAAGGTGATTTGTTGGTTCATCCAGTAACAAGGCATCGGGTTCATTCACCAGGATTCGAGCGAGTTCTGCACGCATTTTCCAACCTCCAGAGAATGTATCCAAGGGACGGTGAACTTCCTCTTTATCAAATCCGAGTCCCTCCAATACAGCCATGATTTTTTCTTCCCAATTGTATCCATCGTGAATTTGAAAGGATTGGTTGCAATCAGACAATTCGTCCAGTAAGGTTAAATAGGAATCGGATTCGTAGTCTGTTCGTGTGGTTAAGGCTTCGTTGATTTGTTCGATTTTCTCATTCAGTCCGGTAAGTACCAAGTTGGAAGTAACTAAATATTCAAACACCGATTTCGAGGTGTTTATTTTAATGTCCTGAGATAGCATCCCGATTTTCATCTCTTTTGGCAAGTGAATTCTGCCCTCGGATGGTTGTATTTGTCCAGTTAGTAAGCGGAGCATGGTGGATTTACCCGCCCCATTTTTACCGACTAATCCGATTTTATCCCCGCGATTAATTTGCAGACTAACATCAGAGAATAAAAACCCTTGCGGAAGAAAATAACCAAGTTTTTCGAGTGAAATCATGCGCAAAAATACGGCAATGTTTGCAGAGTACACAGGATTTTATTTGGCAAAGCGTTTCTTAAAATTTCACAAAAGCGAACCAAATTCGATAAAAAATGTTTAATTTGTAGAAAATACAACTTTTGACATGGGTAGACCACCAACACGTCCGGCACGCTTAAAGAATGGCTTTTATATAGAACTTAAGGTGCCTGGTTCAAGTTCCATACTAATTCGAAGAGACACCAGAGAACAAATGATGATGGCCGCCGAAGAATACGCGCGTACCAAAACCGTTATTATTCGAGGTGAAATGTTTAACGATAAATGGATCGCTGAAGATTCTAAAAGTTAAATGAATCAGAAGTCCTTTGGATTTATTCCGTGGCTTGTTTTCTTTTTTGTAGCCTTAGTTTCAATTCCTTTTTTTATTTGGTTTGATTTCCTTGGGATAGCAAAATTTGTAGGGATAGCTGTTACTGTTAGTTTGGTGATAGTACTGCGGATTTGGCTTTATCGCTTAGGTAAATTAGGTAAGCCCTCACGCGTTTCATTAAATGCAAACGACGTATATGAGTTGAACCGTTTTATGCCCACCTTGGCTGCGCTTCCTATAGCTGAACAACGTGCTTTTCAGCATCGAATCGGATTGATTATGTCGCAGATAACGGTTCAACATGAGGCATCGGTTAGTTCACTTAATACATCACCCAAATCGCTTGCAATGCTTGGTGCTGCCCTATTTATAATGAATGGGCTTGAAACTCAACAGGACTTCACCTTTCTGCTTAGCGAGAACACTACCGTGCAGATAAAGGAAAACCAATTATCTATTTCGTTGGAAGGTGCCTTAGATCTATTGAAAACATATAGCACCGAGCAGATTCTGCATGCTATTGCCGCTTAGTGTTTTTTCCAATCGCTTAATTTGGTGCTCAGCCCGATGGAATTATTCATCCCCGCCTTGGAATATACCATAAAGCCATAATCCAACCTGAATTTCCGGAAATTGAGTCCGACACCGAAGGACAGACCGGCTAAACCTGGGGCTTGTTCTAATTTTAATTCTTGTCTCCGGTGGTAATCAAATCCGATGCGCAATTGAAATACACCCTTGGTTACTAATTCCGCTTGCAATGCAAAATGTCGTGCGAGTTGTTCAACAAAGCCTACGCTTGGCGGTTGGATCGTGTCGCCGGTCAGGCCATCAATTTTTGGTAAAATCGAGGGGTCATAATATCCGATTTTCCATTGATTTAAGTGATGTCCAATGAACGTAAATCGGAATGGGGCATGCTTGAGTTTAACGCTGACACTGCTTTGAATTTCGAGTGGAAGGGGATTGAGTGCATCATCCAGTCCGGTATATCCTTTAAGTTGGACCCCAACATTTCGAGCAAGTAGTGTCGCATGAATTAATTCGTTTGGGTGGTGGTATTGAATGGCAAAGCTACCGGCTAAGCCATAGGAGGAATATGTTTCTAAATACGATCCAATGATACCCGCATTAACTCCTAAAGTAAACAAAGGATTTAATTGGTACGCATAACTAGCGCCAGCTTGAAAATCAAAGGCGCTAAACGTATTCGTAGCATTCCCCGTAGCGTCATAGCCTTGAAATGACCCATAACTCACGTGACGAATATAGGGGACTAAAATTCCCTTTTTTACAGAAATCGCGGTGGATATTGTACCGAAAGTTATTCCCGATGGCAAGATAGCCTGTTGAATTGAGTAATTTCCGAGCATGGATTCATTGGCCAAGGAGGGATTGGTTACTGCAAAATCTAGTGTTTTATCGGCGGATGGCGAGGCATATCCTCCCAAGCCTGCGGCACGCGCTCCGGTAGGTAAATTTAAAAAACCAAACACATAATTCCCGCCGAGCTGCGCATGCATATGGGTTGATGTCAAACTAATCAGCAGCAATAAGAGGGTGTAGAATAACTTCATCGGCGCTTGTCAACGGCAAATTAACAGTAAAATTGTTTAATTTTAATGAAAAAAGTACATGGATTTTTTATCTAGCGCGGATCAGGTAATCTTTGTCGGAAATCATGCGAGATCCTTGGTTCCGTCAACCGAGTTTAAACAACTACATTCCTTGATTTATGAACCGGGTGGGTTAACCGAGGGTTCAGGAGGTTTTTTACATGATTCCACAAAATTAACGCCAATCCCTTGCGAAAGTTATACACCGGAGTCTTTGGCAAACGCGATCGATATTTCCATGGGGAACTCAGCGAAGAATATATTGATTGGCGATCCCAGTGAATGGATTGTGGCTGCAGCGATAACGCATTACGTTCAAGCCAATTCATTGGCTGCCGTGTTTTTTATTTATCCGGTAGGAATGGCGGCTTTAGATAGTCGAAAGGAGTTGGCGCAAGTGATTTTACAACTTAAATCGAATGAAGTGCCTACGTATTTATTGCGTGAACCGGAATTTTTTTTAGAAGGCATTGAACCGAATCATTCATGGTTTGTAACCCACCTTAAGGAAGGGGTTTCTAAGGGTTCATCCATTGAATATTTATGTGGATTATCACAGGCTTCCGAAGTAAAAACAGATGGTAGATAAAAAACATATCGACGTAATTTTCACTGAACTCTTGAATCGATACCAAGGGTTTTTCTTACATCAAATTCGCTTGAAATTTGAAGGAGAAGAAGTATATGATGTGTATCAAGAATTTTGCATCCACCTGTATCAGATTTTATCGACCAAATATTCTACAGACATAGATTTGTTTAATACGCGTTCTTGGTTAAAAGCGGTAGTATCCAATTTCAGCATTTCGATGCTGCGTAAAAAGAACAAAAAGCGTAAAGTAAATTTGATTTCTGAGGAAAAAACAAGCATTGCTAGGGCAAATTATTCGGACGAATCAGACAATACGGATCAACCTAAAGGGGAGCCTGATTATTTTCATGCCATGTCCGATATCTTACTTCACTTGAGTAAACGCGATGCCTTAATGTTGAAACTTAAGTACTACTATGGCGTTCCCTCTGCACGCATAGCGCGCATCTTGAATGTGGCTCATGTGGATGTAACGATAGGTCGCTTAAAGCAGCGAATTATACGCAAATCTGGAATCAATGATTTAGACGCCTTACTGCGGGCATATCCTTGGTTGACCTAGCCTTTCCTCAATACGCCATATGCCGCTCCTTCTTTTCTGCGAAAATATCAGCGATAGTTATTAAAATTCCGGTTTCTTCCACACCTCCAAACTCAGGATTTACCGCGGTGCCAAATGTTTTCATGGTTGGAGATAAATTCATATAAATATTCACGAGTGGTGGGATGAACTCACCTTTTTCTCGAATGTGGGCATTTAACACTTTGAATCCATCTTTAAAATCTAAGCCCTTCAATTGACTCTCCACATAAGCGCGGTCATAGTCCTGAATCAGGGGATGAAATGGTTTCATTAGGCCTTCAGTATCTGGAAAATACGTATGCATAAAATGCAATAAGAAATCTCTGCTTGCCGTATCGTAGTTCGGATACATGGTGACTTTACCGAAAAAGTACTTGATCTCCGGATGCTCTCGAACCAATACACCCAGTCCATCCCAAATGTTGTCTAGCGCAAATAATCCTTTTCTCGGATTTACAGTGGGTTGAAAATTCGGTTGAACCCAACTTCTACCCAATTCAATCGTGTAGGGTAGGTATTGAGTAATAAAGGTGTCCGTGAAATCAAAATAATGCGTGGTTGATAAATGGATAATCCCCTGCTCGTCCATTGCGCGATCGCAGAAGGCAAAGCGGTACCCACCGATGATTTCTTCATCTTCCGGTGACCAAACAATGAGTTGCTCATAGGCGTATTCTCCGAGGTCATATTCATCCAGGTCGAAAGACAAGCCCGTGCCACCTCCTGAGGCTCTGAAGGTGATTTCTCTTAAGCGTCCAATTTCTTGAATCACATGCGGGGCATTTGTATTATTTACGATGTAAATTTCATTATCACCCTTTCGTGTTGTTCGAATTAATCCATTTCGAGTGAGTTCTTCTTTAAGGATAGCTTTAGGAATTGCTTCGATTATTGGTTCCATATTGGGTGGGTATGTTATAAAGTTGTTCTTTTATTTCTTGAGCGATGCGTTGTTCATCTTTGTTTTTTTCATCGTTCGATAGAAAAATCGGATCGCCCACGGTAAAAACGATTTTCTTGCCCCGTTGTTTATAGAGCTCGTCTGCAAGGTAAAGCATCTCAAGGGTTGTTTTGATGCCTAACCAAGTTCTTAGCCGATGTAAGCCATAGAAAAAACGAGATAATTTTCCTTCAATGTGAATGGGGATTATCGGATGTCCTGTGGTTTTGGCATAAGTAACAAAGGTCCGCTTCCATTCGAGGTCTTTAATTACTCCCTGTTGCTTTCTGCTTACTAGTCCGGCTGGAAAAATACAAATCGCTTTGTCTGAGTTGAACATCTGGGCAATGGTATCCCTTGTTTCGCTTCTATTTTTACCGTGTTTATTTACTCCTACAAATAAGTCCTTTAATGGTACAATATTCAAGAGTAAATCATTTACCAAGAAGACGAGGTCAGGTCGGTGATTTTTCATGGCGGCTATGAATGCCACTCCATCTACACCGCCTAATGGGTGATTAAGAACCAAAATAACCGGTCCAGTTTTTGGAATGCGTTCTATGCCGTGAAATTCAGGTTGAATCTTTAAATAATCAACAACTGCCTCACAGAATTCATAGTTTTTAAGATGGCCTTTTTTAGCTAAGAATGAATTTATTTCCTTCTGATGGATAATTCGTTCCAAATACGATATTGCAAAGCCGGGAAGTTTTTTAAGCAACCCAGGATTCTTATCACCGATCAATTTCCGAACATCGATATGGAGTTCATTCATGGTTCGCAAAACTAGTAATAATACCGAAGTTAGCTATTGAATTCTACGCTTAAGCCGTCGAATGCTGGTTTGACTCCACTTGGTAGTTTAGCGGAAATTTCATCATGGGTACCAAACAGGTGTGATATATGCGTTAAATATGTTTGTTGCGGTTTAATGTCATCAATGAATGCAAGCGCCTCTTCTAAATTGAAATGTGATATGTGATGGGATTCGTGGAGGCAATTAATAATTAAGGTTGGGATTCCACGTATCAGGGCTCTTGATGACTCAGGAATGGTTTTCGCGTCGGTAATATATGCCAAATCCCCGATCCGATATCCGAAGACACGCATTGCGTGATGCCAAACCGGAATCGGCGTGAAAGTAAACCCATCGATAACAAAGGGGGCTTCGTCAATTTCGTGCACAGTTACTTTGGGGATTCCAGGGTAATTACCTTTGAAAATATAGGAATAGCTCTGATGTAAGGCGGCAACTACTTCCTTGGGAGCGTATAAAGGCATCGCCTGTTCATGGATATAATTAAATGCTCTTACATCATCAAGGCCAGCGATATGGTCCCGGTGCTCGTGTGTATACAGGATAGCATTTAAGTGCCTTACCTGTTCACGAAGCATTTGATACCGGAAATCAGGACCTGAATCTATGCAATAGGTGAATTCTTGAATTTCTAATAAAACACTGCTTCGAAGCCGTTTGTCTTTTTTATCGGGCGATTGGCAAACATGGCAAGAACAAACCGGCATTGGTACACCTTGAGATGTTCCAGTACCCAGGAATGTTAGCTTACCTTTCATAACCGTACGAGTTTAAATCCTTCACCTTTCCGAAGGTACAGATTAATAATGGAGCGAATGTCACGGTTCTCATCTTTAAGATCAATAAAACGCTTCCATTGCTCCGGTGGGGCACTGTTGAAATGAAATGGCGCATAGCCATGGCCTCGATAGGTTCCCCGTTCAATCCAAATAATGCTGCGTTCCATTTTTGATCTCCCTTTATCGATGATGTAGAAGGTGTCTTCTTCATAACTCATGGAGCGGATGAGCTTATTTACTTTTTCATTATAGATTTCAGCGGGTTCGTGACCAATGCACGCACCGTCACATTGTTTGATGCTGTATTGAAAACATGCGTCTTTAGTCGGATAAACCCCATTGATTTTTTGACATAAACCAAATTGGTCACCCCGATTTTTTATAAACTCATGCGCCTCTTTCCTAGAATTGAAATAGGTTAGGGGGGCGGCGCTTGATTTGCTGGTTAGACCAACCGTTAAGCTCAAGTAGCCTTGTTCATTTGGTTCATCATAGAGTCCATAGGTGAAAATCGATTTCCTGAGTTGACGATTGAATTTCGGCTTGAGTGCTTTTATTAGTTCGCTTTCCAATAACATGGCAATTAACTCAGAACCGGTCGTATGATGCTCAATGCGCGCAATTTCTTGCATCATTATGCTGCCTTTCTTGGTTGCGTTATTGCTTAAATGCTGTTCAACACGTTTTTTAATGTTCTTGCTCTTGCCTATGTAGATGAGGTGATTGAATTCGTCATAAAATCGGTATACCCCGGCCTTGGTTGGTAATTCATCCACGATTTCAATATCTAACTTCGGATTTACCTTTTTTGGGTTAATTTCATGTTGAATAAATGAACTTAATTGATTTGGGTCTTTGTGATAAATCAGGTCAAAGAGTTTTGTAGTGGCCAAGGCATCTCCGCCTGCACGGTGTCTCCCGTCTATTTGAATTCCTAGTGCATTGGAAAGTTTCCCTAAACTATACGAATCATGTCCCGGAATCACATACCTTGAAGCTCGAACGGTGCATAAATGTGGGTACCTGAAATCAAAGCCAAGACTCCGGAATTCATGCCGAAGCATTCCATAGTCAAATCCAACATTATGAGCCACAAATACACAGCCATCACAAAAGGAAAGGATATCTTTTGCGAGCTCATAAAATTTAGGTGCTTCTGCAACCATGTGATTCGTAATGCCCGTCAACCGCACAATAAACTCCGGGATTGGCTGCTCTGGATTGATCAAGGATATTAATTCATCTATGATTTGACTCCCGTCGTATTTGTACATAGCAATTTCTGTAATCTTCGACTGTTTTGGGCTTCCACCAGTAGTTTCTACATCTACAATTACATAATGCATGTTGCGAAATTAGGAATCTTGGGTTAATGATAAGCGATTCTTCTATTAAACTATCTTGAATAAAATGCATTGGCATAAATATTCAACGATTGGAGTGCATTAATTACTTTTTTCAATCAATAAAATCGTAATTTTAACCTTGAAACACTTAGTAGGAAATTTATAAAGCTATGAGAACAAGCATATTTTTTGGAGTCCTTTTTCTATCCATTTCCTTATTTGCACAAAGTAACTTGACTGTATTTAACAACGGTGGACAAAAGTTTTACCTTATAATGAATGGGATTAAGCAAAATTCAGTGGCGCAAACCAATGTGGTGGTTAGCGGTATTAAAAATGGAGGATACTCTGTTAAATTGATTTTTGAAGATGGCAAAACAAAAGACATTGATAAAAATTTCTTTTTGGATACGCCACAGGATGTAACGACTAAAGTTATTTTCAAAAAAGGAGTTGGAAAACTTCAGTTGGTAAGTATGGTTCCTGCAGCGGGAACGGTAACAGAGGGTTCCGTTAGTTATCGTCCAGATAACAATGCGGTTTTTTCGGATGCAGTTACCACCACCACCACTACGACAACACAAACGGTTTCTACGGAAACTTCAACCGTTGGTGGAAATACCACCAATGGAAATGGGAATGGAAGTGTTGGAATTCAATTCAACGCAACTACGCCAACGCCAAGCACTCCAAATACCAATACCACGGTGACGCCGTCAAATGGTGGGAATGGAAATGTAAATATTTCGGTAACAGATCCAGTAAATGGGGAGAACATCAACATGAATGTTAACATGAACATGAATGGTGCCGTGGTAGATCCAAATGCGCAGAACGTGAATATGAACATGAATGTGAATGTTTCAGGAAATGGAACAGAACAAAACACAAGCAATACACGTCCGGGGGCTAATGCCAATGTGAATGTGGGAACGACAACAAATAGCACAACGCAACAAACAACCACGAATGGTGCTAATGTTAATGTGAATGTAAGCGGAAATGGAGTTAACCCAACGGTGAATGCAACGGTTCCTGGTGCAACAACCAATGTAACGGTTAATGGCGGTACAGTGACTGAGAATTCTTCGAATACAACGATAACTACTACGACAACCACCACAACCAATTCATCTACTACGGTGAATGGTACGACCAACGTAAGCAATGGTACAGCAACCAATACGACAAATACTGTTGGCGGAACGTCAAATGGCCGCATGGTATGTTCAAAAACCCTTACGAATGTAGAAACCTTGAAGACCGAATTGAATGGGTATTCCTTTGAAGATGACCGGGTAGGGGCATTAAAAATATCGCTAAAAAACAAGTGCTTATATGCGGCGGATGCGGTTAAATTAATGGACTTATTTACCTTCGATGCCAATCAATTAGAGGTGGCTAAGTTTCTTTCTGATCATTTATTGGATTACGACAATGCCTCAAGCCTTGCGGCTAAGTTTGCCTTCGATTCTTCCAAAATGGAGTACATGGAATATGTAGGGAGGGATTAGGAGTATAGGTATTTCCTTTTTCAAATTATCCAAACATTGGATTTAGAATTGTGGTGAGTTCCCGCGAATTTATAAGATATTGTTAAGGCGTTTTTTAGATCAACATTTACATGCGATTCACGGATGAATATAACATCGTTTTTATCGAAATTAAATGTGGTTGTCAGGAAATTTATAAAATCCAGATACTGATATAATGTTGCCTTTTTAACGGTTAAAACAACAATTTTCTTTTGACCATTAATTTCATTGATCAATAACTCAGAGAACTTATTTTTACAGTGGGAAACTATATAGATCGCTGGAGGTGGAATAAGCTTGAAAAAATATCCATAATCCTCATTAAAGTACTTGTTTTGAATGAATTGCGCTTCAATTTCGTTCAGCGAATTGAAGCTAAATAATTGATTTTTTAATCGATTTGTTGATGCTTTGCGTCCAATTAATTTAATGGTTTTTTTTTCAAAAGTTGAAGTACAAAGTTCGAATTGCGATGAATGGGTACCTGAATAATTATAAAAGTCATTAGGGGATATGGTTAAATACATAGTTTGACCATCAATTCCACCTCCAGGCATGGAATATTGATAACGATATCCAGATTTTGACAAAAATCGTACTGCATTTGTATTAATAGAGTTACAATAGGTTCGAATTATTTCTATTCCTCGATTAAATAGAAAGTGATGAAATGCATACCAAGACAAAACAAAATTCCGTGGTGAGTTTCCTGGTTGAGTCCATCCAATCCCATGAATACTCCACGATTCATCCATCTCAGGTACTAGTCGTATTAATCCATAACTGTGACCTTTTTGGTCAAGCATTATATACCAAGTAGTCCAATCCAATTGAAATATTTGAATCAATTCTTGTAAATTGGAAGCTTCTTGTCCTGTTACATAAAACAATTCTTTTAATGGGGCTATTTCCCAAACATATGCGATATCATTTTCAGTTAATTTTTTGATATACAGCGAATTCTTTAAACAACAGACTAAATCCGGAAAATCAAACATGTTAATGAGTTTCTAACCATTTGGCAATGGATTTTGAGATTTTATGTCCTGTTAATTCTTCAATCCATAACCATTGCCCATTGGGATTACATTCCAGAAAAACAAATTCATTATCCGGTGTTAAAATAAAATCAAATGCACCAAATGGCAAATTTAAACTCTTCAAATATTGTATTAATTCCGTTTTGAAGGATTCAGAAATAATTCCTTTTTCATGATGAACCGAATCAAAATCAACTTTTCGCCAATCCGTTTGGCTTCCTTCTGTGGTTTGTGAATGAATTATACAAGGAAAAACATCCTCACCAATGACAGTAATTCGCCATTCGTTCTGTTTAGGAATATACTGTTGTATATAATTGTAGGTTGCAGAAATCTCCTTATCTGTTTTTTTTAGAATTTGCTCCGAACGGACCCTTGAAGTAAAATAAGGCACCCATAAGTCATCGATTGTTGCCCCTTTTTCGCCTAATGGCTTTATGGCGATATCAGAATGGCTGGTACAGAACTTCCTTATTTGAGCTGCGTCGCGTGAAATAAGGGTTGGAGGTGTTTTCCATCCAATTTTTTTTGCATTCATTAATTGTACAACCCGAGATGATGCGACTTTATCACGGTGAGGATGGCCTAACCATGGATTATTGTAGGCCTTGAATAATAAATGATATAATCCGTGCCAAGCCTCTTCAATGATAACCTTTTCCATTTTAGACTTTACGTATGGTGTTGGTTTTTCCGGTCTTCGATAATAAATACATCTAATGTCCTCCAAGGTTAAGGTTTCTCTTAGAGGATTTGTTAGTCGACCTAATGAAATTTTGTCATCATGAAAAAAATCATATCCGAATTCATTAAGTAGTTCGTCTGTATTTATCCTAAATACTGAATCCTTATCTTGAATTTGGTTAATTACAGCATCTGTATGAGGATCAACGGTATTCGTTAAAATTAAAATCTTTTGCAAAATTTCACTCCTTACACAGAAATTGCTTGAGACCAACTTGAAATTGCTTCGAATTGCAAAACAACAGCCTCCTTAATTTTTATAAATTGTTCGTTAGATACACCAAACTTACTGCTAACCGACCTAATGTGGTTTTCTTCTTGGTCTGAAATACCATGGGAAACATGGGCGATAGCTAATAAATCCCTTGTAATATAGGGCCCAAGAATATTAATAAAATCTTGCGTCAAATTTAATTCGTCAAGACCAAGATTACCTTTTGATAAAGCAATATGATATACGTCACTATCCCATCGATTATTTTCAATGAGTTTTTTTATGGTTTCACTTTCCTGCTCATCAATTCCATCAATCGCTGCTAAAGAAAGGAGAAGGGATACATACGTTATAGTATCTTCTTTAGTAACTTCTTGAACAGGGTATGTTGTTAAAAAATCAATCATTTCTTCTTTATTAATAATTAATTATCATCCATTACACGGTCTGCTTCATTCTTTGGTTTGGTCCCATCGGTGGAGCGATGACTTGCAGTCGTGTAGCCTCCCATTTCCAGCTGCGTTGTTTGGGTAATTGGATCATAAATTGCATTTTTTTTATCGTCCCCTATTACCAAATCAATTGGCATATTGTTATCCTTGGAGAAATGATGAATCAGTGGTTCCATGTTAATGTTTTTTAATGGTTCGGTTTATATTTTGAATACAAACCCTAGAATTACTTTTAATCTGAAATCTATACACAAATTTAATTTTTTATTGTCAAAAATGGGTGGTAAAATAAATCAACTCATTTATTTTTCTGATAATTTGAATATCCTAATTATAAGATGCAGTGGTTTTACAATAAAAATAAAGGCTAATGTTTTTCTCAATTTTTTTTTTCCAATCCATGAAGCGAATTTTGGTCCTTTCGAATAATACCACCTTATAAATTTCTTTCCAGTTTCTCTTTTTTTGAGCCAATGGTCTCGAAAATGGCGTAAATCCAATACTACAGGGTGATTGTAATTCCCATAAACCGTAGTTGCAATAAAGCATCCAGAGGTGTTTGATGGCTTCGGGTCTGGTTGGCCACAAGCAGGACAACGCCTAGCATCTGCCGATATTTCAGCGGCACATGTTTTACATAATATTAGATACGACATGTTGTAAAATTAACTTTCTTATTCTTAACTTAAAAAAAGCAGGCTTCGTGTTGATTAAATGAATTTTCCTCACTTCTTCACAAACGCCGCTTCGTAGCGTTTAATCCATTGTGCTGGCGAGATTTTTTGCATCAATTCGCCGATCAATGTAAACGGAATCGGGGTGGTCTTCTTAAACCGAATACAGCTTTTGCCCATGTCGGGTTTTTTGCCAGTTTCCTTCATGTATTCCGCTTCAAACCAGGACAACATCGCAGGATCCGCATACAAGCCCATGTGGTAAAAGGTGATGATTTCTTTTCGAATGACCAAATTCACAAAAGGCAAGGGGAGTTCTGGTGAGCAGTGATAACCTTTTGGATACAAGGCGTGCGGAACCACATACCCAATCATCCCATAATTCATGGTTTCTTCAAAGCCCTCAGGTAGCTTGGAAGCGATGACCTCTCTAAATTCAAGGAATACCTCCTTTCTCGGACCTTCTTCGATGGAATCTATATATTCCCCAACGGTGTTCATCGGATAGTTCCTGGATATTCTTCTAATGCCACACGTAAGCAATCTACCGCCTTTCGTAGCGCATCTTGATTTAAGACATAGGCAATTCGTGCTTCATTTTTTCCAGCACCCGGGGTAGAGTAGAACCCATTGGCGGGCGCCATCATTACGGTTTGTCCTTCAAAAGAGAAGGACTCTAATAACCATTGACAGAACTTTTCGGCATCGTCCACAGGGAATCGCGCCACGCAATAAAATGCTCCTTTTGGTTTCGGACAAAATACGCCGGGTATAGCGTTCAAGCCGTCCACCATAATGTTTCTGCGCGCTACGTATTCATCTACCACTTCATCAAAATAGGATTGTGGCGTAGAAAGAGCCGCTTCTGCAGCTACTTGGTCAATGGTGGGCGGAGAGAGTCGTGCTTGACCAAACTTAAGGGCTGCGGCCATCACTTCTTTATTCTTGCTAATGAGCGCACCAATGCGTGCACCACACATGGAGTAGCGTTTTGAAACGGAATCGATCATCAATACATGTTCTTCCAGTCCAGGTAAATTTAATACCGAATGTGGTTGCGCCCCATCATAGCAGAATTCACGGTACACTTCGTCTGCATAGAGGAACAAGTCATGCTTTTTTACAATCGCTGCCAAGGCTTCCAATTCAGCTTTCGAGTATAAATATCCCGTTGGATTGCCCGGATTACAGATAACAATACCCTTGGTTCGAGGCGTAATTTTAGCTTCAATTTCTTCCATGGCAGGTAAGGCAAATCCATCTTCGATTTTCGCTGTAACAGGAACAACCTTTACCCCAGCAGTAACGGCAAAACTATTGTAATTCGCATAAAATGGTTCAGGGATAATGACCTCGTCGCCAGGGTTACATGTACACAACATCGCAAAAATCAAGGCTTCGGATCCTCCGGTGGTAATGAGAATGTCTTCAGTTTCAACCGGAATACCCTGTGCTTTATAGGATGCAGAAAGTTTAACACGATAACTTTCAATACCAGCCGAATGACTATATTCTAGTACCTTCTCATCAAAATTATGGATGGCATCTAAGGCAGCATCTGGCGTTTGAATATCCGGTTGACCAATATTTAAATGGTATACCGTTTTTCCTGCTTTTTTAGCGGCCTCTGCAAACGGAACTAACTTACGAATGGGTGAGGCAGGTACGATTTGAGCTTTTTCTGAAATATGTG
>Ga0315907_10004136_pt1 | contig 16504 bp, 7 predicted proteins | sample LakEriMetagenome_3_FD_203525 | JGI IMG/M metagenome (GOLD analysis project Ga0315907, IMG submission 203525) | Freshwater fungal communities from buoy surface, Lake Erie, Ohio, United States - Buoy 12 MA123 | ecosystem: Environmental > Aquatic > Freshwater > Lake > Lake biofilm | place: USA... | reverse complement strand
GCGACGCCATACCGGACACGTTCGGCGAATCCGTCGCTATTCATTTCGGTGAAACCGCATCGGAGGCCTGCGAGGCCGCTGCCTCCGGCTTTCCCGCCCTCGATGAAGCCCTCGACATCCTGCGCAAACACGCCCCCGGAAGCCGCGAACTTTCCCAGGTAATCACCAACCTCGCCACCATGGTCCGCGAAGCCTTCGAACCATGACCGGCCGGAAGCCCGGCCCAGTGTTTCCTCAGATCTGAGTCAGGTGACCTTCGGTGACGAGGCCGTCGAAGTAGCGGACGAGACGGTTTACCAGATGAGCGTTCCTGATGATCACCCCGGCTTCGATGTTGAGGGACTGGGCGGCCTCCGTGAAATTTGCGGATGTGATGAGGGCGGCGGATGCGTCTACCAATACCGCTTTGGCGTGCATGACGCCGGTATGGGCGGGGCCAGCGGCACGAAAACGGCGGGCATCGTGCCAGATCTCCGGCGGTCGTTTTCCTGCCCAGTGCTCCTCGAGGAAGCGGCGGCGGAACCTTGCGGCCGCCACCGTGAGTGGTTCGTCGGGCCCCTGTCGCTGGTGGGAAATATCGACAATGAAGCGCACCAGAAACCCTGGCATGGCGTCGTGCTTTGCGGCGAGGGGAGCGAGACATTCCCGCGCCTTCACGAATACATAGCTGGCAACCACCACCCGTTCCCGGGCTTCTTCGAATAGTGCCGCCACCATGGTTGCCGTATCCACGACCGGGGTTCCGGTTACCTCGGGACCACTCAGGGCCACGCCGGTAAGAGCCTCGGCGGCGTCGATCTTCGCCCGTGCGACCGCCATACCCTCGCACAGATCTGCCACGACCCCATGCGGACATCCTTCCATGAGAAGACTCTGCAGCAGGGCAGCGGTTGCCGGGGCTCTAGCCGAACCCGTGATCGGCAGCAGTGCTGGAACGGATACCCCATACTTCAGGGCTCCAGTACGCAACGCAGCAGCAAGCACACGCAGAGTCGCAGCCGGAAATTCCGTGAGGCTTGCCAAGTGCGGGCGCTCCATGAAATCAGAGGCGGAGGAATTCACACCCCCGGGATTCGAGCGTCGGCACCACAAGGCAGCGGTCGAGGTACTGGTTGAACCGCTCGCAGGAAGTTTCCGCGATGTACAGACAGCCATGACAGGCATTTCCCGAAATCCGGTCAATGCTCCCGTAACCGATGCCACGCGAGGAACAGACCGGATCATTCGAGCAGAGACTGCCCGACTGGACAGCCTTGAGAATCTGCCTGCGGATATCCTGAGCGGAATACACGAGGCCACCGAGCGTGCCTTCCGACCCAGCGGATGACGTGAATAGGAGTATGCCATAACAGCCATCCATCTCTTTCGCATCAGGCGCGGGTGCATAAATGCGCTCGCGCAGCGATGACATCGGATAGCCGCATTCCATGGAAATGCTCGTGATGAGCAAATGCGCCAGAGAATGCAGCATGATGTAAGCCACTCCCGGGAATTCCCCATGTGCAGAAGAATGGCTGGCCTTCCACGCAGCGAACGATTCCTCAAGCGCCACCTTGCGCCGGATCACCGCTTCGCGGGCCATCCATTCTGCGATCGCTTCCGCCCGGAACTGCAGGAAAATGCCCTCGCCCCGGTTCTCCGACACGGGAACCCAGTCATGCCGCGTGGCAATGGCGGCGCGCTTCACGTCAACGTCCAGTTCGCCGGAAACATCAGACGAAGCCGGATCGAATCGCGTGAACCCGATGAGGGCCGCCACTTCCCGGAGACGGTGCACCATGACCACCTTCTCGATCACTTCGAGACCAGGAGCTTCCCACCGGGAGGGCTCCATCAGCCTTGCAAAAAAGTCCCCATCCATCTGATCGGTCGGTTCGCCGGGAACGGCAGACGAGAGTTTCTCGAATTCCACCAGTTTCACCGGCTTCGCCACGGCCGGAACCCTTTCATCGCGCACCTCCGCAATCGCCGCCATAACCTGTTCGTCCGTGTACGGCTTCAGAATTTCGAGGCGGGGAATCGTTCGGCGCAAGACGGCGAGGTCTCCTGGACCCTGGATGAGCCCGAGAGTATCGTCCAGCAGCCCGAGTACTGCCGCGTGGAGTCCGCTGATGCTGTCCGGGATGGAGATAACGGAAAGCATCTGGGCGAAGTAGGCGTTGCTGGCAGTCCGGATGAGAAGGAGATTGTCCTCGCGGCAGCCTGGTTCCTTGTCGTCCAGCCACGGACGGGATCCGTTGCACATCCCGAGACTTCCCTGCTGGGCTGCATCCCGCATGCAGCGGGATGCCCCGCATTCGCAGACGATCCATGCGTCGGAGAGATCGCCGGTAGTTCCGCGTTCCTCGATCCAGAGAGGACGGGTGCAGGCACTGGCATTGCTGTGGGCAAAGTGCCGCCACGGGAGGTCCCCTACGTGACCGCTGCGGCAGGCACGGACAAAACGGACCGGGACCACCGGATGGCTCTTGTCGCCGTCCTTGAAACGGTTCTGCGGCGTCAACTCGGCGCGGTACACCAGCCTGCGCCTCCGGTGCTTTTCCGGAGAATTCTCCACATTCTGCACGATGAACCAGTGCGGAAAGACATAGCCATCGACCCCAGGGGTGATCTTGCCCTTCACGAAGCGGGATTCTTCAGTCGGTGGAGGCACCTGAAGCCTCACCGATTTCCTGCCGACCAGTGGTGCCACCTTAGCTGCCAGCCTTGGCTCGTCGATGGTGCAGCCATGATTCTTCGGATACTGCCAGCGGTCCAGCCCGGCAATGATCACGGATCTTTCGGGGAAATCGACCATGGCCCCGGGGCCGAAGGTCGTAATCAGCTGATTGGCGCGGATCTGATGTCGGCTCACTGGTTGGTTCCACTGGTTGAGGGTCGGCAGATGATATCGACGGCGGGCTCGACTTCCCGCATGGAGCGGTTCGCCCGGAACTTTGCAAAGACCGGCAGTTTGTCAGCCAGTTCAGGGTCAAGAAAATCACGGAGCAGAGTGTCTCCCTGCGGCTTGTCCTCGAATTTCTGATAGGAAAGACCAGTACCCTCGCTGGCGGACATCCTGCTGATTTCAAACCATGCGGAGATGAGTGCCTCGGCACGGCTTTGTACCGATGCCTGAAGCTCTTCACCCTCTTGCGTGGCGGCCTTGTCCGCATCGTGGATGCGGGCGCGTTCTCCGAAGACCGCCGCCATGGAGATGAGTTCCTGGTGATGCTGGCCTGCCAGTCCGGCAGCGTTGCCCGACTCTATGGCGGCAACTGCATGGCGGCACAGCCCAACGAGGGCAGCCGCAAGGGCACGGTCCAGCGCCCGTGGGGAAAATGGGGTGACACTGGTGGCTTCCACCGATCGGTAGAAGGTCTGATGATAAATTCCGAAGCGCTCGAAATGTGAACGGTCCCGCGGTCGATGCGCATTGAGCAGAACCACCACGAGACCAGGACGGTTGCGGTCCCGGCCGACTCGGCTGGTGGCCTGAATGTATTCCGAGGACGTCTTTGGCTGCCCGTAGACTACCATGAGGCCGAGCCGCACAATGTCGAGACCAACGGAGATCATGTTCGTGGCCAGCGCGAAGTCGACCCGTTCGGGGCTGGCGATGCTCAGGGCGAGTTGCCGCCGGGCTGCTGCGACTTCGTCTGTGCTGACACGCGAGGTGAGTTCCACGGGGGAACGGCGGATGGTACGCGAGACAAACCGGCGTTCCTCGGGTTGGCGGCGGCGGCGTTTCCAGTAGATGCGCAGACGTGCCGTGATTTCGTCTTCGACAATGCGGCGGCTGCCGCCGAGTTCCCGCAGACTATTGAAGTATGCGAGGAGCGTCATGTAAGGATCCGCCGGATTGCCGGGGATATCCCGGCCTGCAGCCTCGTAAAGGGACCGCGCCCCGGAAAGCAGCGCCAGACAGCTGCGCAGATACGAAACCTTCATGCTACGGCCCTGCGCGGAGATCCCGAGATACAGCCGCCCCGGATTTTCCGGACTGACCGGGACGGTATGGGCAAAGAACGAATCATTCCGGTCCGGTCCTGGTGGAGGGAAGATGGCATTGTCCTGGCGTCCGAAGAGCGCACGGATCTGACGGTCCGCCCGCCGCACCGTGGCGGTGGAGGCCACGATTTTCGGAAGTGCGGTGCGGCCATCGGGCAGAATCCGCCTGCAGAGGTACTCGATGGCCGTCTCGTAGATGCCGGCCACGGTCCCCAATGGTCCCGAGATCAGGTGAAGTTCGTCCTGAATGATGAGATCGGGCGGGAGCAGGCGGTTCCCGGGCAGCGGTTGCCCGCGCGAAGGATCGCAGGGACCGTAGAATCCACGGCTGTCATGCCGCTGCACGTTTCCGAACAGGGCACCCGTTTTTCCGACCCATGGCAGGGCCGCAAACTTGTCGACCGTGGCGATGAGAAAGCATGGAAGCCTGCGGTAGATTGCCTCGTCGACCCCAAGCACCGGAAGATTCCGGTTCGAGGCTCCTGAGAATTCGCAGTTCATGTTCATGCAGGCCACCCGCAGGTCATCCGGGGTGGCCGACCCAGGAGGATCGAGCTGAAACGAAGCTGGTTCAAAGCGGGTGCTGCACCACGGGCATTCTTCGAGCGGAATCGGAGAGGGACGCTTTCCGGGATTGGCGAGGTACTGCTGTAGCTTGGTGTAGGCCGTGGTATCCGCGCCGGGCGACGTGTCACCCTTACGGCCCATGCGGTTCGGCGTCGCCGCGCTGCCCACCCACAGGCCGATCTCGAATGGCCAGCTGCCAAGGGCTGGCTCACGCGCGCGTTCCAGTTCGAGGGCACACATGAGCGCGGCGGCCCGCCCGAGCTGGTCCAGCGTGAGCAGACGCAGCGTGTAGCGCATGATGATGGAGACACCCGCCGAGGCCAAACCGGGATGCTGCAGCCGGCGCAGGCAGAGACTGAAGGCCGCCAGCCCAAGATAAGCTTCCGTTTTTCCCCCGCCCGTTGGAAAGAAGAGCAGATCCACCTTCGCACGGTCATCGTGGCCAGGATCAAAGAGCCCATCGAGATTCATGAGGATGAAGGCCAGCTGGAAGGCCCGCCACGCCGGAGCCGCCACTTCCTTCGGCTGACGGCCCTCCTGAACCGCAAAGCGCTGCCTCGCCGCCCGGGCCATTGCCCGGTTGGCAAGACAGAAGGCCTTGAGACATTGATCGTCGCGCAGAAGAAGAATGCCCGACTCGATACGGTCGGCGGCCACCCTCGCGGCCGCCACGAGATGACGCGCAGTTTCCTGACGGGCAGCGTGAAGGGACTCGCCCGCCATTTTCCGTTCCTGCACCGCAATCCATTCGCGGTACTGCCGCACGAGCGGGTCGAGACGTTCGCGTGCTTCGTCGGCCGATCCGATTTCCCCAAGTCCCTCCATGGTCAGGTCGATCCCGGGCAGCGACAGGTGATCCACCCGCGGAACTTCCCCAACAGGAATCCATGTACTGCGGACGGCATGGCACCTGCCGTCGGCCAGTACCGGAGGAGCTGCCGCAACACCGTGGCCGCTCGCATACTCAAGCACATCCCGGTAATGAAGGTCGGCCACCCGTTCGTCGAGGTCAACCTCGTCCGTGAAGACCAGACCCCGCAGGTCGGGACGTCCAAGGAATCCCTCGCGGCATTCCAGTTCGAGTACTACCTGGCAGATGATGTCGCGGTAGGTCAGCTTTCCGTCCCGGCAGGTCCGGTCATTCAGCACGAATACCGAAACAGTGCGCGTCCCATCCGGCAATTCCACGAAGCGCCCCTTCGGGAGACAGCGCCACGACCAGACCAGCTTCACTCCGCCGCTTCCCGGCAGCTCGGTCTCCCTGGTGCCATCGCCCTCGCCGATGGCCAGCTCGCACGCTTCTTCCCGGCTCCGGCGGCGGAAGCCCCGGAGCGCGTATTCCTTCGAGGGGGCTTCCTCGGCCTTCGGTTCCCCCGTGCCGGCGTGATCGGCCGGAGGTTCGCTCTCCTGCGCCATCTGCCTCTCAAACCGTTCGTTCTCGGCCTCCTCGTCAACCTCGCCGCCGTCTTCTCCCTCGGCCACGCGATCCGACGCCTCCCACTCGTAATCCCCCCAGCGCACCACCGCCCGGAGCCCGGGCACGCCCGGTGGAATCAGCACACTCAGTCCCACCGAAGACGGCAGATAACTGACCCTCGCATTGCTGTCGGCATGCTGATCCTCGTCGCCACCCTGCTCCACCGCTCCTTCCCCCTCGTCCTCTTCGTCCCGGCTGCGCCGCGACGGCTCGGGTGCCCGCTGCGGCACAAGGTAACCAGTCAGATACCAACGCTGCGGCGACTGCGGCAGTAGTTCAGCCGCACAGGGATGATCGTTGTCGGGGCCTACAAGGTCCAGCTGCAGCGTCTCCACAAGACGGGACCGTACCTCCGCACTCGTCACGGGAATGGTAGCCTCATCAGCATCGGCACCACTGGGCACCGCCACTTTCTTCCGATAATTGACCTCGCGTCGCGGTGGCAACCCACCGCCCCCTCCAGCGTCAGATACGTTCAGATTGTCGGAACTCATGGCTCTCACTCCCTCCGGAATGCCCAGCTGTCCTTCGCGCCAAGCCTTCCTTCGGTTCAGTCGATTTTCCATTCCTCATACCCGGATTTTCACGCGTTGTCCTGAATTTTCCGCGTGCCACCGCGGTTTTTCAGCAACTGGGACCCGATAGATGTCAAGGTAGTTGTCCAGTTTATCATGCGGTTTGATCAAGCGGCGCGTTTGGCGATTGGTTCGAGGGAGCGCTGGGAGACTGGGTTGAGGGTGGTGGAGCGGACCGGGGACCAGCTGCGGGTGCTGCGGCCGTTCCAGCGTTCCGGATGCACAGCGCCTTTGCTCTGTCTGAATTGGGGATTGCCAACCCGGGCGGTGCTCATCATCATGAACCGCACGAAGACTCTCATGCCATGACGAACGAAACCAGCGCATCGGAGGCCGACGGGCTCGGGAACCCGCCCGCAGCGCTTACTTACAAACCAAACGCCAAGCACAAGGAGCCGTGGCAACCGGGCCGGAAGGGTTCGCTCTGTCCAAAGGATCTGTCGCTGGCTGATGCGGCGCGCCTGCTCAAGGAGAGTCAGCAGGTCGGCACGTCACGGTGGGCCGTTTCCAAGGGGCGTGCGTTCAAAGCGAAGCCACACGAAGATGGAAAGTGGCACGGTTGGCCTGTGGGATGGGTGGAAGTGCCCGCCAGCCTCCGGATCCGGTGGGTTCGTGAGGGCGCGGTGAGCCGAAGTGACGTGAGCAGGTTCTGGAGTGCTATATGAACAGCTTTGGATCCAGTTCTCTGAGTTACGGGGATCGCGACCGGTTCATGATTGAACTGAGTTTCGGGCCGGATCCGGTTCCGGAGCGGGCAACCGCTGAGGAACGAGCGTCGTGGGGCGGACTGCGGATCTGGGTTGGGGGCTGCAATGTCTGCATTCACTATGAGGACGGGGAACTCCGCGATGCCATCCATTGGAACTGGTGGGCCTTGCTGCAGTGGCTGGAAGCGAACTGGGACCCGTTGTTCCACGAGCAGGCGCTTCCTGTGAAGAATGCGGCGGAGTGGGCTGCCGAAGGGATCATGGAGATCAATCACCCGGCTACCTTCAATCGCCCGCTCGGCTGGGATGAAGATGGCGAGTTGCGTGCCGATGCATGGTTCCGGCGCCATTGCGTGTGGTCTTGCCGGGATGGGGGACTGCTCCCGAATATCGCCCTGCGGCGCTTCCATGATCAGGAGGAAATCTCATGGACGCAACACCGCCCGCCAGGTGCGCCTGACCATTTCCGATTCCACGCCAATGGGGGCGGCGTGCGGCTCCCGGTGGCAGCGGTCGCCGCACCACTGCATCAGTTTCTGCTCCATGCGGCTCACTATGTGGCGGAGCGGGCAGGAACGGATACCGCGGCCCGGCTCGTAAAGCGGGTGGAGAGCCTCACCGCCACCAGCCGGTGGGATGCGCGCCTCGCCATGCTCGCCGGTTTCGGCGAACGCACCGCGGACTACGCCCAACGGTTCCGGGCCCAGCTCGAAAAGGGCGCAAATGCTCTCAGCGGAATGGCGCGGGACTGGTTCTTTCCAGAACCGCGGGAAGAACTGTTCGTCGGCGGACACTGTCAGGGCGCGATTCTCTTCGGCTCGGTCGCCCCTGTCCTTACGGATGACGACCGCTTGGTGCTCGCAGCAGCCATGATGCAGCACGAGAAACCAGCAGCTGATGCCAGGAAGCTGATGGCGTTGGTCAGCAAACTGACTCCACTGGATTCGGCTGATGGCATGAAGCCATGGGATCAGGGATACCAACTGGCAGAGGAATGGCTTGAGGTCGCTGGCGTGGACGACCGGAATCCGCTGGATATGGAACGCTATCTTGCCGAGCTGGGCGTTTCAGTCCTATATGTCCGGCTTTCCGACCGCAATACGTCCGGAGCAGCGATTCTGCTTGAAGGGCGGGCACCTTTGATCCTGCTGAACGACAACTGCACAAGGCACGGTCCGGATGAGAAACATCCCTTCCGGAGCGGAATCCGCTTCACCCTCGCTCACGAACTGTGCCACCTCCTCGTGGACCGTACCGCAGGGGCAAATCTTGCACTGGTCTCTGGACCGTGGGCACCCATCGCCATCGAAAAGCGAGCCAACGCCTTCGCCGCAGCCCTCCTCATGCCAGATCACCTCCTCAGAGAGGCGTTCAAGAGCATCGAAACCGACGGCCGCAGTTTCGATTTTGACGACCTCATCCTGATCGCCAAGCGCCTAGACGTCAGCCCCGACGCACTAAGCCAACACCTCCGCAACCGCGGCTACATCGGGCCTGAGGAACGAGACGCCCTCCGATCCCGGCTCACGAATTTACCCGCTGCCAGACTGGTCTGATGGCCGACCCCGATGACCAGTTGCGCTGGGTTGTTGGTTTCGTCCTGCGTGGTCATGAGGGATATACGGAAGCGGGTTCCGGGTTCGGCCCGGTGGTCATGTCAAGGCAAAGGAATCCGGATCATCGGGGGGAGACTCGGGTGGACGGGGGGGCTTTTTCTTTGAGGATGTGGCGGGTTTCATGCCGGGGGCGATGCCGAGGCGGACTTCTTCGGCGTGGCGTTCCGCATTGAGGGCGAGGAGGCGGGCAAGGACTTCGTCGCGGACTTCGTCGGGCCAGCGGTAGCGGTAGGGCTTTTTCTTTTTGCGCTTTTTGCTGGTGGATGCGGTCTCGGTGTCTTCTTCTTCCTCGTAGTCGAGGAGGAATTCGCAGGCGGTGGGGATGTCGGGCCAGCCGTAGGCGGCGAGGACGGCGCGGTCCATGGCGGCGTGGAGGGTGCGGAGCTGATGGATGTCCGGCGAGCGCTCCTCGGGATCGTGGAAGCGGTTGTAGGTCTTCGTCAGGCCCTCGTCGTTCCGAACCATCAACGCCGCCCGATACTCGTAGTATTCCCGCCCGGCCAACTCCAAGGCCGTGTTCGTCTCCCAGTCCGGGGGAAACGGGAAGGTTTCGAAGCAGTCGGAAGGAGTGTAGCGAATCAGGTCGAGCGCTGTTCCGCTGAAGAAATGCGACCAGATTTCATGTGGGCGGCTTTGCAGGGTTGCGAATGCAGAATAAGTCGAGAGGGGGAATACGACTAACTGCTCTGAAAATACATTTTTAGGCTCCATGAAGGCGAAACCTGTAGCGCGAACCCGAGAGAGAACTAACACACGATCCATATCCTGAATCGTCTCGTAAAGCTCTTTGGCTGTCCGGGAATAAAGCCACCACTTCTGTGCGCGTTTAGCTTGGTCGGGACTCAGTTTAACGCCGGTTTTTTGTCTCTCAGGTCTGACCCGTTGTTCGACGATTCTCATTAGATCTGGATATTTTGACCTCGCTTCATCTTCAGTCATGTCCCCGAAATTAATTATGAATCGATGATTCATAAGGTTAGGGTTGTCATTAAGTTCTTCACCTCCGATAAAGGGAAAGATTCGCTCTGAGTTCCTGGGAGTTTTCTCAATTAGTGACCTCATATCTGCAAGCGAACTAGAAGTGCCGCTCGTGTCGGTATCATCAAATGTAAATCCCATCCCTACCACGACGCATCCCTGAAAACTCTTTCCTGCATTTGAACTAAGTCTCACGGGGCTGTCGTGTCCGCCTGCGTGAAATAGGTATGCAGAGATGACAGGGACACGCCTTCCATCGAGATCAAATATTACTGGTAAATTTGTCTTCGCAATCCACACAACACTGACCACGACCACGGCTTGACCGGGCCACGTCTGGCGTTTTCGAGCACTATATATTGTTCCCCCATGCGTGCAAATCCATCGTAAACCAGTGGTGCGGGTATCCCCTTGGCCAATACTATTCGTCGCAATTAAACCGAACGAGCTGCCTTCGCGCAGTAGGTTGAAAGCTCGACGGAAGAAATGCGCTACTAGATCCGCATTACCGTGAGAATCCATGTGCATATTCCCAAGCCAATCGATATAGCCCTTCCGACTACTGGAAAAAAGTGTTACTCGCCCCGCAAATGGCGGATTTCCCACAATCGCATCGAAGCCCGGATTCTCCCGCGAGAAGACTTCCGGGAACTCGATTTCCCAATGGAAGGGCCGGATCGGGAATTCGCCGCCGCGGAGTTGTTTGAGGGTGTTGACTTCCCAGGGGATTTGTTGGGCGTCGCCCTTTTGGAGTTCGAGGTGGCGGTGGAGGAATTCGTCGCGGTTTTGCTGGCGTTGTTTGGGTTTTTCGCCGGCGAAGAAGGCGGCGATGGCGAGATCGCCGGTGGTTTTGAGGGATGCGGCGGCGGAGTCGGCGGCGGCGAGGAAGTCGCGTTTTTTGAGGACGGCGGATTCGGTGTCTTCGGTCCAGTCGAGAATGTGTTTGCGCTGCTCGGCGACTTTGGTGATTTGTTGTTCGAGTTTTTCCTGACCGAAGACGCGGTCCTTGGCCTGGGTGAGGTCCCAGTGGAAGGCGGCGATTTGGCGGTTGGTGAGGCCGACGAGGGAGTCGCCGCACTTGATGGAGTGATCGAGGAAGGTGAAGGGGTGGTCCTTGGCCATGGTGGCGAGCCAGAGGGAGAGCTTGGCGAGGTCGACGGCCATGGGGTTGCGGTCGACGCCGTAGAGGCAGCGCTGGGCGACGAGGCGGCGGGCGTAGAGGAGCTCGTCCTCATCGGGCGGGATGACGGGGAGGCATTTGTGGAAGTGCCATGAGGAGACGAGTTCGTCGGCGAGCTGGCGGCAGGATTCGACAAGGAAGGCGGCGGAGCCGACGGCGATGTCGGCGATTTTGAGGTCGAGGATGGCTTCGGGGAGCGGGTGGCGGCCGAGGCGGTCGAGGATGGGCTCGAGGGTTTTGCGGACGATGGGTTCGGTGAACGATCGCGGGGTGTAATGGGAACCAGAGCGGCGGCGTTCGTCGGTCGGCTGGAGGAGGAGGGAGCCTGGCGGGACGGGGTGCGGGGTGGCGCGGCGGTCGATGCGGGAATCGAGGGCGGCGAGGAGGTCGTCTTCCGAGGCGGCGGATTTGAGTGCCTTGGCGGATTTTTCCGGGAGTTTGGTATCGGCGGATTCGAGGAGGAATTTCTCGCGGTCGGCGGGTTTGGCGGCGAGGAGGTCAGCGAGGGAGATGTGGACGGGAGCGCCGTGGGATTTCCTGGGCTTGAGAGCGATCATGCGGCCCGGGGCTTTTTCGACGGCGAAGCCCATGATGGTTTCGTAGACTGAGCCGATCTGTTCGACGTCGAGGGTGCGGTAGGAAAGGCGTTCGCCGTCGAGGTAGAGGAGGAGAGAGAGGACGCGGTGGAGGGTACCGTCCGAGATTCTGGGGAGTTGATCTGGAAAGGGGTCGTCCGGGTGGGAGCGGCCTTCGAGGAAGGAGAAGCGGTGGGGATCGAAGAGGTGCCCGGCGCGGGCGGGGAGGGACAGGCTGCGGTGGCTGCAGCCGCCGGAGACGGCGCGGAACACGGCAAGGAGCCGTGGCCATGCCGCGAAGCGGTCGTCCATGGTGTCCGGGTAGCGTTCGTGGTCGGCGCGGAGGGCGTCGTAGAGGCCCTGCACCGAGTAGTTGCGCTGATAGAGTTCCCCTGAGGGCATGAGGCCGCGGTCTTCGGCGTAGAGAAGGAAGACCATGCGGAGGAGGGACGTGATGAGACCCCCGTAGATCTGCTGGGGGTCCTGGGACCATGCGGAGGCGAGGAGGTGGCCGGAGGATTTTTCGTCGGCCGACTGGAAGCCGCGGGCGAGTTCGAAGAGGGCTTCGAGAACCTGGCCCGAGAGTTCCGTGGAGACATTTGCCTGGTAGTCGCGGCTTTTGCGCAGGATGGCAGGGAGGCGGACCGATTCCGGCACCGTGATGAGGCGCTGGTGGGAGAGCAGGAGATGGAGGGCAGCGAGCGCCGGACGACCGGGAATGGTGGCCATGAAGGCAACCGGGAACGTGAGCCAGCCCGCATTCTCGCCCCGCGGGGCGAAGACAAGGCGGATGGCGTGTTCCGAGCAGAGGACGCCGATGGGGACGCCGGTTTCGCGGAGGAGGCGTTCGAATTTCTGATGGGGCGAGGCGATCCAGCCGCGGTCGCTGCGCGCATCCGGCAGGGCGTCGGCGTCCGTGCCCGCGGGCAGGATCCTCACCAGCAGGAGCCATGGCTGCGCGGCGTCAGCGGGCCTGAAGTGACGGTAGGCGGCGTCCGGCTGGAGGATTTCACCATGTTCCCCCGTGGAAACCCGCAGGCCGTCCGGAATTTCCGCGGTGACCGAGAAGAGGCTGAAGAGTTCATCCTTCCAGCCGAGGAAGGATCGTGCGAACCGCGGGAAGTCGGGCAGCCGGGGATCCTCGGGGTCGCCGCCGAGGACATCGGTGAATTCATCCTGGAGACGGGCATAGGAGGACTTGTCCGGGAGGATCTGGGAATCAACGAGGGCCGCGGGCGAGACCACCAGACCTTCCGGCTGGAGGTGCCCCAGCCAGCGCTGGTGTTCGTCGAGGGCAGACTTGCGCGGATCGGGAGACATGGAGGAAATAGGGGTCGGAAATCAGGCAGGCCAGAGGTAGACGAGACCGACGGGTTCGATGCGCCACGACTGGACGCGGTAGAAGTCGCGGATGCGTTCCGGTTCCTTCGCGAGATCGTCCTGAACATTGCTCAGCCATGCTTCCCAGTGGCGGACGTCCTGATCCCGCTGGCGTTTTTCCTCGTCGTTGAACTCGAATTCGAGCTGCGGCGAGCGGGCCGCGGCGAGTTCGGCGGTGACGCGGCGCTGCTGGTCGAGGAGGATGCGGGTGAGTTCGTCCGCTTCGCGCCGGCCGCGTTCCGTGAGGAGGGTGCGCGTGGATTCAAGGACGTCGTGACCCCGTGGCTGGAGGTGTGCGTGGAGGTCGGCGACATCGGTGGCCATGGCCGCCATGAGCTGACAGCGGACGGCCTCCGGAACGGCACTGCGGGTCCCCGGGGCGAGACTCGCCTGCAGCAGCTCCATGGTGCGCGCCTCGCCGTCGCGCCCGAACGGCATGAGCGGGCCGCGGCGCTCCGCAGGGGGCATCCAGCGCGCTGTGATCGTGAGAATTTCCTCGTGGAGCCGGGACGCCCGCGCCCCATAAACCGAGAGTCGCCCGAGCAGGGCAACCCGCGGAAAGGAATCGCCCACCGAAGCAAGGCAGGCGCGGGACAGGTCATCGCAGACAAAGCCCTGCGCAGAGAACCGTCCAAGGAGACGCTGGACGATGCGGTGCGAGAGGTGGAGCTGCACCACGGAGTCATCGAAGCCCTCCGGCGGATTGAAGACGACCGGGCGGAGCTGGGAAGCGCGGCGCCATGTGAAGTCGCGGCGTCCGTTTTCCGGAGGCAGGCGAAGGGTATCGAGGGTGGGAGTCCACGTCGGGTCGCCGCCGCGCCGCAGTTCAAGGTCAGGAAGCGTGAACTTACCATCGCCGCCGTCGCGCAGAGGTTCCGCCCCGAGCAACTCGAGGGAACAGGAAATGGCGTCGCGCAGGAGATCGGTTTCGAAGTGGAGGCTGCTGCGGGCCTCGTCGAGCCGCCGCTGGAGCCCGCGGATTTCACGCCGCAGGTCGTCGTGCCGCAGACGGGCGGATTCAAGATCCTCGTCACGCACATCACCGTCGCGGCTCGCATCGCCGGCCAGTTGGTCGAACTCGTCGGCGGTGGCAGCGGCGGCGCGGCGCGAGATGCCGCCCTTGAGACGGCGGCTGATGACATCGGTGAAGCTCCCGAGTTCGTCTTTGATGGTGCGCGTTTTCCGGGCGAGCACGCGGAGGACCTTGTCTTCCGGGCGCTGGCTGTAGAAAAAGTACCGGCAGTAGACCTTTGGGGCTGACTGGAGCTTGCGGTCGATGCGTCCGTTGCGCTGTTCCATGCGCGCCGGGTTCCATGGCACATCGAAATGAAACAGGTCGTGGCAATGTGCCTGAAGATTGAGGCCTTCGCGGGCGGCGTCGGTGCAGATGAGAATGCGGACCGGATGCCGGTCCGGAGGAGTATTGAAGGCGCGCTTCAGTTCTTCCTTCCGCAGGGGCGGAGTAGGGCCATGAAAGATTTCAATGCGTTCCTCCCAGCGGTCCGTGCCCGCGATGGCGCTGCGGAGATGCTCCTCAAGGTAGCGCTTCGTGTCGTCCCACTCGGTGAAAAGGATGACGCGCCGGTCCTGCCACGCCGCCCGCGCCTGCGGCCCGCCATCCTCCGGCAGCGCAGCCCCCGGGCACAGGTGCTCACGGATCCACCGGACAAGGTACCGAATCTTGGCGTCCGGAACAAAGCGGGCCCGCTCGGCCAGATCAGTCATGCGCGACAGCAGCTCACGTTCCGGAGCAGCAGCATCCAAAGGCCCGGCGGCCCCGGCCGATGCCAGCGTGGCGCGTTCGGTTTCATGCTCAAACAGCGTGGCAAGGTCGCCCTCGCTGAGCGTCGCGCGTTCGTCCTCCGAGTCGACCGGAGCCAACCGCTCCGCCGAGGGCCGGACGTCCGGCAGTTCGGTGATCTCCCGGTTCCAGATGCGTTCCATGGTGCGGGAATGCACCCGCAGGGTTTTGGCAAACGCCTCAATGGAGGACAGCAGCCGCTGCTGCAGCTGGGTGGTCAGCAACTCAAAGTGCGAACGCACGCGGCGCGGTGCCGCTGCCAACCGGGCGAGCCGCAGCGCCTTGTAGGCATCAAGCCACTCGGCCAGCTGCAGTTCCGGGGTGTCCTCCGGAAGTTCGGCAACGCCGAGGGCCGACGGCAGATCAATCTGTTCCACGATCCGTTCCGGGAAACCCGTGATCCCGATCGCGCGCAGATCGTCCTTGAGCCGGCGCACCATCACGGCATCGCGGTTCTCCTTGAGGACACGCACACCGCGGATGAAGCGCTCGCGATCCAGTATCTCAAGGAGTGCCGAGAAGCTGTTGCTGTGGCCGTTGTGCGGCGTGGCCGACAGAAACAGACGGTGCTCGAATCGTCCGGCAAGGTCACGGACCGAACGGGTGATGCGGGAATCAATGGCGTACTTCGAACTGCTGGCCGGTGCCGCATGGTGGGCTTCATCAAGGATGAGAAGCGAGCCCGGCCGGAGGTTGTCGAGCCATTCCCGCAGCGGAGCTGCGTAGGTTTCGTCGATGAGGAGCTTGTGGGAGATCAGGAAGCGGGGGAACGTGGTCCATGGATTGACGCAGTGCCCGCGTTCCCTGCGGATCCGTTCCATGTAGGCACGGTCAAAGACTTCAAAGGTGAGACCGAAGCGGTTTTCCAGTTCATCCTTCCATTGGAGCAGCATGGAGGGTGGGCAGGCGACCACGATGTCCCGGACGCGGCGCCGCAGCAGGAGTTCGCTCGCAATGAGACCGGCTTCGATGGTTTTCCCGAGCCCGACATCGTCGGCAATGAAGAGATTCACGCGCGGGAGCCGCAGGGCCTTGCGCAATGGCTCCAGCTGATACGGTTCAATGCGGATACCCGCCCGGAACGGTGCCTGAAAGAGAGATGGATCCGTAGCCGTCACACAGTTCCACCGCAGTGTATTGAGATAGGCAGCAAACTGCCGGGCATCATCGAACCCGCGGTTCCCAATGCTGCGCCACGCCTCGTCCTGCACCACGCGCCGGTCGAGTTCCAATTCCCAGACGACCGAAAGTGGGTCGCCCTGCGCATCGTCATCGAGGCACGCCAGATGAACGGTGGTGCCGAAGCCGGGGTCGGCTTCCACCTGCTCGACGAGCCATCGCCGGGTACGGAGACGAACAATCTGTCCGGGTTGCGGGAGGATTTCAGCGGTCATGGAGCAATGAGCAGCAAGCAGTCGGGACAGCACGTCCCGGATGCGGGCCGCAGCGTCCGCAGGAACGGTGAACAATCGTCGCCACCTGCGCAAGTTTGTTTCCCGATTCCTTCCAGAATCCCATGCCTCTCGGATTACCGGCCCACCGCGGCTCCGGCGGTGGTTTTCCGTTGCCACGGCGGGGGGGCTCGTGTCATGAACGGGGCGGCGGGACGGGTGGCAGAGCGCTGTCTGATCCGGCTGCCAACTGAATCCATTCAACTG
>Ga0315907_10004134_pt1 | contig 16518 bp, 10 predicted proteins | sample LakEriMetagenome_3_FD_203525 | JGI IMG/M metagenome (GOLD analysis project Ga0315907, IMG submission 203525) | Freshwater fungal communities from buoy surface, Lake Erie, Ohio, United States - Buoy 12 MA123 | ecosystem: Environmental > Aquatic > Freshwater > Lake > Lake biofilm | place: USA... | reverse complement strand
GGCTCGCGCCCATGCTCGGCCACGGCGGCAAGCTCATGGGCGATCTCACCGTGAGCCGCCTCGCCGCCGACCGCTTCTGGCTCATCGGCTCGTACTACCTGCAGGAGTGGCACGGCCGCTGGTTCCGCGATCTCTTGCCGCCGAGCGGCGTCACCTTCACCAATCTCTCCGATACCTGGACCGGCTTCGCGCTCTCGGGCCCGCTCGCGCGCGACATCGTGCAGCCGCTCGTGGACCGCGATCTCTCGAACGCCGCGTTCCCGTTCATGTCCGTCGCGGAGATGACGATCGCCGGTGCACGCACCGTCGTCGCCCGCCTGTCGCTCACCGGTGAGATCGGCTATGAACTCTATGTGCCGGCGGACGGCCAGCGTGCACTGCTGCAGGCGCTGATGGCCGGCGGCCGCGAGCGCGGCCTGCGGCATGTCGGCAACCGTGCGCTCGATTCCCTGCGGCTCGAGAAGAGCTACGGCATCTGGTCGACCGAGTTCACGCAGTCGGCGACGCCCGGCATGTGCGGCCTCGACCGCCATGTCGCGTTCGACAAACCCGGCTTCATCGGACGCGACGGTGCGCTGCGCGAACGCGATGCGCCCTCGCTGCGCATGCTGGTCACGCTCGACATCGACGCGGTGGATGCCGACGCCTCGGGCTTCGAACCCGTGAAGCTCGATGGCCGGCTGGTCGGCTACACGACCTCCGGCGCCTACGGGCATTTTGTCGGCCAAAGCCTCGCCCTCGCGTATGTGGACCGTGAAGTTGTGGCGGCAGCGAGCACTGGAACAACGCTCACGGTCGATGTGATCGGCGAGACCCGCACGGCGCGGTTGCTGACGGCGCCCGCCTTCGACCCGAAGGGCGCGCGCATCCGAGCATGATGAGAAGCGTCGGCCGATGCTGTTTCACTCTCCGCATGAGCCGATGTACATGGGGAATACTGTTCTTTATCGCCTCGGGTCGGTTCAGTATGGCCCCCATGACAATCTTGTCCTGCCTGTCGAACTGAAGGATTGAGGAGGACTCATGGTAGATCGCAGCCGCCGGAATTTTTCCAAAACCGTGTCCTCTGCCGGACTGCTGGCATGCCTTCCGTTCTCTGCGGGTCATGCCGCGGTGACAACCGCTCACGCCATCCGACGAGTCACCATCACCGGGCAACTGCTGATGAAGCACGACCTTTGTGCTGATCCTTACGATGGGTTCACAGAGATCGTAAACGAACTGCGTCGCGGAGAGGTGGTAAGCACTGACCTCGAAGTCGCCATCCGTACCGCATCGTCAGGTGCCCCTACGCGTGACTCTGACACGCTTCACACGACACCGGCCGAAACCCTGGGTTGCGTCGAGAAGATGGGCTTCAACCTGCTGGCCCTTGCGAACAACCATGCATGGGATCTCGGGACGACCGGAGTATTGGCCACGCGTGCGGCGGTCACCTCGGCGGGCTTCGGCAACGCCGGAACCGGGACGGATTGGCAAGCGGCGACGGCCGGTGGTCAATCCCCGCGATATCCGGACGTCACGCTCGTCTCGATGGCCATCGGCAAGATACGCGACGGAGCTGCCGCCACGGCAGTCAGAGCGGGCGTCAATGAGATACGGATGGCGAGCCCGGGCACCTTGGACGTCTCGGATGTCACACGCAACCTCGATGCGATCGCCAAGGCCGATAAGGATGGCAAACGCGTACTGGTGTGCCTGCACAACCACGAGTGGGGCGATGACATGCAGCAAGTTCCGGAGTGGACGCAGCGGTTCGCGCACCAATGCATCGACGCCGGCGCAGCGCTGTTTTTCAGTCACGGTGCGCCGCTGCTCAAAGGGATCGAGATCTATCGCGGAAAACCCGTGTTCCACGGCTTGGGCAGCATCGTTTTCCACACTTCCAAAGCGATCGGCTTCTATGCCCCGCCCGTCTGGGAAAGCATCATCGCGCACATCACCTTCGAGGGCGGCAGGCTTTCAGGTCTGGAGTTGGTACCCGTGGCCCTCAATGACAAGGGTGATGCGCCTGAACGACATCTGGAAACCAGAGGCCGTCCACGGATCGCCCGAGGCGCAGACGCAACCCGGATCCTCGAGCGCTTCCGATCCCTTAGTAAGGACTTCGGGACGACACTCGAGCTGCGGGACGACCGCGGTTACCTCACGCTCTGACCCAGGCTCTGGATCACTCCGACGGCGTGGACTTCAGGTGTAGGTCGAACCATTCGATCGTTTCCGCAGCGACATGCAGGCGGGTCTCGCGTGCGGAGTAATGGTGGTTCTCAAGCGGTAGCAAGACCAGTCTGGCGGTGCTCCCTAGACCTCGCAATGCGTGGAACATCCGATAGGAATACGCAGGCTTGCTCGATTGGCTGTCGTCCGCCTCACCGTGGATCAGCAACAGCGGCGCGGTGATCTTGTCTGCCCGCATCAAGGGCGATACATCGAAATACTTCTCGGGCACCTGCCAAAGCGTCCGCGGCTCGGCGTGAAAGCCCCACGGATCCATCGTGCGATTGAACGAGCCGCTGGTCGCGACACCTGCAGCGAACAACTTGGAACTCGTGAGCTGGTTCGCAACCGAGAACCCACCATAACTGTGCCCACCTATACCGACACGCCGCGGATCGATGAGACCCAGAGAATCAAGGTACTCGATAGCCGCTTGGGCGCTGGCCACGATCTGCTCACGGTAGGTATCGTTACGGGTCCGTGAATCCCCGACCACCGGCATTTCAGCCATGTCGAGCACCATGTAACCCTGGGTCACGAGCAATCGGAATTGTTGTTGATTGGCGAACCCCAGATCCATGAAACGATTTGAATTGACGCGGATCTGGCCGGCGATGCGTTTATCGGCATACTCGGTCGGATAAGCCCAGATCACCAACGGCAACCGCTCGCCGGATTTATGGCCCGCGGGGATGTACAGCGAGCCTGAGAGGCTGACGCCGTCACCTCTTGGATAGGTCACCAGGCGCCGCTCCACGCCGTTCAAGTTCGGGTAGGGATTGGATGGCCGTGTCACCGCCGTATCCCGTCCCGAGGTCAGATCCAACCGTCGTACGCCTCTCGGTTCCAAGCGGGATTCATGACTGATCAGGATGTCGCTGTCAGAGCCGCTCGTGAAGCTCAGGAACCTTTCGTAGCGGCCTGGGCGCGACCGGAAGATCCGCGTCGTTTCGCCGGTCTCCAGGTTGAACCTGTCGAGAAACGGTTGATCCCCCTCTGCGCTTTCCGCCGCACCATTCAGATAGATGTGCGATCCGTCTTGCCGCACCAGACGCTCACCGCGAGACGTTCTCTCGGCCACCGGTATCCCGGGGTCCGTGGCAAGATCACCCTCGGTATAGTCGAAAATCTTGCGCCAAGACTCCGGTGGCTGCCGCAGATCGGCCAACCAACTCGTCGATCTTTTCCATTGGCGGCTGCCCGTCGTCTCGGTCAGCAGCACGCGCGGGTCGTTCTGCAACCACTCGGCACGCTCGAACTTCGATCGACTGCGAGCGAGGAGTTCAGGAACCTTGTCGAAAGGTGCGGCTAAACGCAGGAGATGGCTCTTATCCGCCGGAGCGCTCTCGGAGGTGTGCAGGGGGGCATGCTCGATCCACACCAATGTCGCGGGTTGGCCCGGTTGCCACTGCAGATCCGTGAGCTCCCGCGTCTCCACGCCAGCGCCGATGTGATCTTCCGACGGCAAGTCCGCGATCACCTTGATCAGCGTGCCCTTGCGATCCCAGATCTCGACAGACTTGCTGAATTCCCGATAGCGTACCCAGTAGGAGTACGGTCTTTTGACGCGTTGTATCAAGATGAAGGCGCCATCGGGCGAGACCATGGGCGCTGCGATGAAGAGCCCCGGTGTCCCTATCGGCGTCTTGGCTCCGGTGCGGACGTCGATCTCGTACAACTGCGAAGTGCTGTAGTACTCGAAACGGGCATCGTCGCTGGAGTTCTGGGAGAGATCTTCCCAGTTCCGCTCCCGCGAGTAGTTGGCTGCCGTCTCATACTCGGAAGGCCCGGTCGGGATTCGACTCTCCCCGGGTTCCGCGCCACGTTCCGACAAGACCAAGGGCGCGATGACATGATTGTTATCGGGCGCCCACGACATGTTGATGATGTGCTCTTCGTTGATCTGCCTATAGCCTTCGCTCAGGGTCGCGTTCACTCTCGTCTTTTTGAGATGACGCACGCTGCCACTTCGAGTATCGACTATCCATAGATCGACACCCGTCCGCTCATATCTGGGCAGTGCTGCGAACCGGCCATCATGGGACCACACCGGAATGCCGAAACGGGCCTCTGCAGGCAATGCGAGGGTCGTTCGGCTTCCGTCAGACAAACGGACCAGAACGGGTCGTCGGTAGTACCGGTATCGGACCTGACTGTTGGATCGGGCATGCACTCTCATGCCGGCGAATTTCATGTATGGCTCGGCCAGATCTGCCAATGAGCGCATCTCATCGTCCTCGACGATGAGCAATGAACGACGATCCGGGCTGATGAATTCCACCGGCGCGCTCGGCGCGTCGATGAGCGTGATCACCGCGGGAGGCGGTAGACGGTAGCCGCCCGATTGGGCATCACCGATCGGGACCTGCAAAGCTGCCGGAACGGTACAGAGCAAGAGCAGGACGCTCAAGCCTATCGACGGTGTGCTGAACTTCGTCCGGCTGAACTTCATCTGCATACCTCGCGCCGTCCCATCTTATTTTTCTGGTTTTTTGACGACGATCGACTCGGCGTACAACAAATCGCCATTGATCCCGTTGAAGAACTGGAAGATCACCTGCGGCCAAGGGAACGCCACCGACAGGTCTTTTCCGGAGGTGCGCCTGTTCTTGAAGACATTGTTTATCTGTACCGTGGCATAGACCGGGTTCAACCGCAGTTCCACCGGGGTCTCTTCGACCGTGGCGTTCGACCAGCGGATATCGACTTTCCGGCCACCATATTCGAACACGCCATTAGCCGGCCGGTTCCCCTGAGCGGATAAGGCATGGTTACGCGAGTTATGCGGGGCTGAGGCGATCTCCCAAACGCGCTCGGTCACCTTGACGACAAAACTGTCGTGCAGGTCGGCGGTCAGCACGAACACCGGCTTCCCCAAGCCATCCCAGAAGCGGATCATCTCCTCCCGCTCCGCCAGATATGCGGTCCAAGCTTCGTCGCGCTCGGGTTCTTGCGCGGTCTTCGCCGCACCGCGGCTGGTCCCCGTGTGGGGGATCATCAGGTTGACCGATGACATCACGAAGAACATCTCCGCGTCACTGGCTTGCATCTGCTCCTTGAGCCAGCGCTTCTGCTTCGATCCGAGCATCGACACACCTGGCTTGTCAGGTCTCGAGAGGTCGTAGACATCGCGCTGCGCACGGGTGTCCAGGAAGAAGAAATCGGCGTTGCTGACGCGCATCTGCGAGTAACTCGGTCGGCCGATCGAATAGGCGGATATCGAATCGGCTTTCGCGGCCGGAGAGATCCGTAATCGCTGATCATCGATCCTGCCGACCACGGTGTACGGCCCGGCGTTCGGATCGCCGCCGACATCGTCGAGTTCACGCTTGTTGACGCCTGCCGACGGACCGCCCCAATGGACCATCAGATTCGTGATCTGGGTCTGATCGAGATCGGCGAATCGGCCGCTCTTGTCCACCAGCACGTCGCTGCCGGCGCGCAGTTCGCCGCGGCCAAACAAGATGTCCGGGGCTCCCGGTGCAGATGGATTGCTCCATCCAAGGTAGTCGTACCAGGCTTGCGTCGCGATATCCCGGAAGGCCGCGCGACGGTTCCGGAAGCCGGGTGTACCTGCACCGAATACATCGTTGAGGATCTCATGGTCGTCGAGCGTGAAATACGACGGCACGTTGCGATGCCAACGGCTGAGGTTTGAGCTGCGCTCGAGGTACCGCTTGTAGTTCTCCCATACGCCGACGATCGTCGGTGCGACGGACACGATCTCGGGGGCTTGCTCAGGGGTCAATCCGACATCTTTGAGCCACTGCTGCGACGGATGCTCTCTGCCGTCCTCATAGATCCAGTCGCCATTGAGCACCGCGAAATGCACGTCTTCCGCCACACCGCGGGCGAGCATCGTGCCGTAAGCGGGAAGCTCAGGGCCCCATCCTTTCGGGAGTTGGTTGTTGCAGGCACCGAACTCGAAAGAGAAGTTGAATTTGCCGGCCGGATTGAAGGTCTTGTCACGCACCGATTCCGGATCGGGCAATGTCCGGAAGGAACCGGCGCGCTGGATGACAGGGACCATCTGGGCGCCCTCGCCGATCACCAACTCATAGTAATACCGAGTGTCAGGCTGCAGCCCGACCACCCGGACGATGCCCGAGTTGTCGCGTCCCGCCAGCGTCATGACCGGCGCTGACACCGCATCCAGTCGGTCCGGTGACAGCCCGAAACGGACCCGGAGGGTCCCCGTACGGAACGTACGAGCCCATACACTGATCTCTGTGGCCCCCACACGACCGAGTATCGGTCCGTGGGTGACGTAGTTGTCCTCGCTCGCTCTCGCCTGTCCTGGCATGAAGGCCAGCACCGTCAAGACGATGATCGCGGACAGTCCGAGAAAGACGCGAGCTCTGCTCACGCCGACCGCCAGCACCCTGAGTCGTACAGCGAACCCGTTTCCCAAGGACATGGTCACCGCCCTGATCGAAAGAGACATGGGGAGCCCGATACCGCCTCGCCGCCTGCATATTGGCCTGTGCCAGACGGGACGGTCAGAGCGTAATGAGTGATGGGCACCATTACAATCGGATATGGATGCTGTATCAGATTATCACTGTTTGTAATACCCTTCGCAGGCGACGCCTCAACTCTTCGAGAAGGTAGGCCATGCCACTGCCATCGTTCACGATCAACCTTAAATGTCTCGAATGCTTTCGGGCCATCATCGATCTTGGCTCGGCGACGGCAGCGGCCCGCGAACTCAATCTGACCCAACCGGCGGTCAGTCGATGCTTGGGCGCTCTTGAGGAGTCGGTCGGTTTCAGATTGTTCAACCGCTGCAAGGGGCGTTTGATCCCCACCGACGAAGCGTTGATCTTCTACGATGAAGTGAAGATCACCCTGCAGAGCGTCGGCCGCATCTCGAGGCTCGCGCTCAATCTTCATAACGCGAACTTCGGTGAACTGAAAGTCGTCTCGCCCCCAAGTCTTGCCGAAGGGATGCTGTCGTCTGCGATCAACGCGTTCCTCCGCGAACACTCCGATGTGAGCATCACCCTGGATTCCCAGAGCGGACAGACTGCATTGGACATGGTCGCACTGCGGGCGGTGGACTGCGGCTTCGCCAAACTTCCCATCGATCACCGGGGATTGATCTGTCAACCCTTGATCTCCGGCGGTACGGTGTGTGCCGTTCCCAAAGGGCACAAGTTGGCGAGATCGAAGCAGATATCGGCGAAAGATCTGGATGACGAGCCGCTGATCCTGTTGGGCAAGGGGCGCAGCTCTCGGAACCAGATCGACAGCGCCTTCGCCGACGCGAAATCACGGATGCGGGTGCGGATCGAGACCCACACCGTGGGCGCGGCCTGCGCCTTCGCCAAAGGCGGCTCCGGTATCGCCATCGTCAGCGAACTGTTCGCCCGACAATTCGCGGACAAGTCGATCGTACTGGTGCGCTTTCGGCCGGACATAAGACATGAGTACGCGTTCATCACTGCGAAGGACGCGACGATGTCACGGGTCGCCCAACGATTCTACGAACACTGTCTGCGCTACTTCGAGCCCTGACGAAGGTCATCCCCCGCATCAAGATCGAGGACCGGAAAACGCACCTGTGAGGGATACTGACCCCCCATAGACACCCGGTTTTTCGCGACCCGTGTTTCGTGCCAGTCGCCCTCTGGTTCGCCCGTGTTCGGATTGATGTCGAACTGGGGGAAGTTGCTGCTGGAGATGTCGATACGAAGACGGTGACCCGCCTTGAAGAGGTTGGCTGTCGCAAGCGTCCGCACCGTGATGCGATAGACGACATCCGGTTCCATCATGACCTCACGATCCCATCCATCACGGTAGCGCATGCGCAGGATCCCGTCGGTGATGTTCATCGCATAGCCCTCCGGGTAGTCCGGAGTGGACGGATGCAGATCTATCAGCTTGACGGTGAAGTCGGTGTCGGGGCAATCCGAAGATACGAACAGGTCGACCTCCACGGCTCCGACGATCGCGAGGTCAGCGGTCAATGTGTCGCTTTCGAAGACGAGCACATCGGATCTTTCAGCCAATCTGGGCGATGAAGGATCCTGCTTGACGGTGAAGATGTCCGGCGTCACACGCTGATCGAAGACGCCCCCGTGCATGATCGGTTCGCCGGAGGTCAGGGCGCCGCCGATGGTAGGCACCGGATCGCACGGGTCGTACCGGTATTCCGTGTGCGTCCCTTCCGTCTGCGCAATCTCGGAGAGATGGCCACGGCCGTCGAGCCAGGCAAGCCTCAGGAGTCTCTCGGACACGTTCGCGCACGGCCAGTGGTCGGACTGGATCCAACGACCACCATGGCTGATCCTTCCGTCCTCGTTGCGCGTCCCATCTCCTCCGCCCATGAGGAAGAACCGTACACGGCGCTCCTCGACGACGGGCATCCTGCCTTTCAACCAGCGCCCGAACCAATCAAGGCGCATCTGCAGGTAATCTTGGGCGATGTTCCCATCGAGCGTCGCCTGCGGACCGAAATCGGCGTCACCCGCATGGGTTGCCGATCGCTTTCCGTGCGTCCATGGCCCCATCAGCAGCGTGACGGCGCTCCGTCGTCTTGCACTCAGCGCCCCGTAGTTGGTCAGGCAACTGAGGACGTACGGGTCCAACCAGCTGCCGACGATCGCGGTGGGAACATCGGGGAAGCGATCGTAGAACCCCTCGTTGTAAAGGCCAGGCTGCTTCCAGTAGTCGGAGAACACGCCGTGTTGCCACTGCTCGAAAAGATACTCTTCGAACTCAGGCGAAGCACTCAAGGGGGATCGCCCCCGAGCCCACGGAAGACGCCTGAACCAGTCGTGGAGGTCCTGCGCACGCAAGGTCTTCGTACGCTCAAGGTCTAATGATCTCTCGGCACTCTTAAGTGCGTGCTTCATCGCCCAGGTGACTTGCTTCATCTCGAAGGCGCCATCCCGTCGGATGCCTCCGTGATAGGCGTTCGAGAACCCGCCGGAGTCGATGTACATGCACGCCAGTCCAGGCGGAGTTTGAGTCGCCATCGCGCATTGGGTATGCGCACCGTAGGAAAAGCCCATCGTCCCGATAGAGCCGTTGCTCCACGGCTGCTTCACCAACCAGGCCATCGTGTCGTAGCCGTCGTGAGCATCGTCGAGATATTTTCTGAACACGCCCTCGGAGTTGTTGCGGCCGCGACAGTCCTGCATGACGACTGCGTACCCGTGCTGCGCGAGCCGGCGAGCGATGTCTGGACGGGTCGCCGCCTCGGGTCGGGCGAGACTCACTTCAGATCGACTGATGCCGCTCTTGTCGTACGGCGTGCGCTCGAGGATCACCGGCGCGCGGTGCACGCCTCGCTCTTGGACTCCGACAGGGATGTAGCAATCGGTGGCCAAGCGGATGCCGTCTCGCATCGGCACCATGACGTCTTCAAGAACCCGGACCTCGATAGTTCCGTCGTCCTTTACCTTCGGAATGCCCATTTTCTCAAAACATACCATTCATGTACTGGAGCGATCGGCATGGCGTGGGTTGCGGTTGCCGGAGGGACATCACCCCTGATACGGCAACCACAACCACGCGACCCGATCATTCGACAGTCAGAACTTGGCTGTCAATTCCAGATAGATGGTCCGGCCCCGGATGTCCGCAACTTCATCATCGTATCCCGGGCGCTGGTCCTTGCCGAGCGACGGCGGGTCTTTGTCCAGCACATTGAGCGCGCCCACAGAGACCGAGGTCTTGCCGCCAAAAAGATCGCCGAAGTCGTAATTGTAACGAAGATCGACGCTGGTCCACGAATCGATCGGAAGGGGCACGAGGGGTTGATCGTTGCTGTATCCGTCGATATACCGCGCTGCGATGAACGCACTGTGGTCGTTGTAGGCCCAGGACATCCGTACATTGGCGCGCAGTTCCGGGATCGACGGGAACGGGTTGCCGAAGTTGCGGTTACCCGCACCATCCGTCTTCGTCCCGTTCGGGTTGGTGATCTCGAAATCGGTGACATAGCTCAGGGCACCCAACAAAGTGAAGTCACCGAAAGAGGTCACGGGCAGCTGGTATGTGCCCTGCAGATCGACTCCTCGAGTGACCAGTTTCCCGGTGTTGATGAACGACAGGGTGACGCTCTGCAGCGTTCCGCTCTGGCTCCGCTTGATGCGGGGATCGTTCGGGATGCCGTCGCTACGGCAATCCGTATCCACCAGAGACTGTGCGTTCGCATTGGGTCGGATGAGATCGTCGTACTCGAAGGACCAGTAGTCCAAAGCCAAGCTGATCGACGAAGTGGGATCGTAGACAAGCCCGAGATTCATGTTCTCTGCGGTCTGCGGCTTGAGCCCTTCATCCCCACCCACAAAGATCGTGGTGTTGTTACCGGGTGATACCGAACCGGCCGGACGGCAGATGAGGTTGCCTTGCGCATCAAGCCCTGCAGGGTCGCTGAGGAACTCGCTACCTTGCGATTGGCTCGTCTGGAAAGTGGTCGGTGCTTGGAACGACGTGCCGAACGAGGCGCGCAGGGCGAGCGGTGCAGCGATCTGCCACTTGGCCGTGAGCTTCGGGTCGGTGGTGGATCCTGTGTTGCCACCGTAGTCCTCGTACCGGACGGCAGCGGCGATCTCGACGCTTTCGGTGATCGGCAGCAAGATCTCGGTGAAATACGCGGTGATGTCCTGGGAACCCGTCACTTCCGGGTCCTGTTTTTCAGGACGGCTGCCGAGGCCCGCCGCCTCGAGCGGATCTCGCAGCAATTCGAAATCTTCTTTGCGCAGCTGGGCGCCGACTGCAACACCGATGTCGCCGCCGGGCAATTGACCGACCGGGCCGCTGACGACCAGGTCGAAAACCCCTTGAACGGAGGTGGAGTAGTCCCGGCCACGGTGATGGAAGCGGTCCCAAACCGCCTGTGTCAGACCCGCCGTGCTTCTGCCGTTCTTGGGTGACACCAGAGTAGGGTTGGCGACGCGCGTGCCGAAAGGGTTGAAGCTTCCGTCCTCGATGGCCTCGTTCAGCGCGCTGCCGACGAACTGGTAGGCGTTGATGAACGTGCGTTCCGTACGGTTGTACACATAGGACAGGTCAGCCCGCCAATCGCCGATCTCTTTCCGTCCGCCGACCATTGCTCGGAAGTAATTGGTGTGGAACTCCAGATTGACCTCTTTGCAATCCGCGCAGCCTGTGCTCTCACCATGGAACTCCGCTCCGAGCGGTCGGCCGCCATAGACGATCGGCACTGCCGTGTGGATCGCATTGTTCCAGTCGCTCGGCTTGATATAGGTGATACCCGTCCCGTTGGCGACCCAGAAGTTGAACGGATGGTTGGCAGGGATCAGCAACGCCCCGGCCGCCTTGCCGTTCGCCGGATTGTTGGGACCGAACAGCCGGGTCACACGGTTGTTCGAATAATGGAATTCGCTGTAGACCTCGGCGGTCTCAGAGAGCTCGATCTCACTTTCCGCGAACACCTGAAGTCTGTCTTCGGCTGGAACCGGCGAGGTACGGCCGTACAGGGAGTACTGGCAGCGACCTGCGCTCGAGAGGATGCCGAGCGCAGCCACACAGTCCGGATCAGCCGCGGTGTTGCCGGTCGCGTTCAAGAACTTCCCGGTGCTGTCCAGAACCGCCCGGCGATAGTTGCCGGGTGACCCGGAGCTCGACGTGAAGACACCCAACCGGTCGAGGATCCACGGGAAATCCGAGTGCGTCGCCCAATCCTGGTGGTAGTAGGTGGCGTACAGGTTCGCACTCATGGTGTCGTTCTTCGCACCCATGGCGAGGCTGAACGAGCCGGAATCGCTGACGCCGCTATTCGCCTTGAACGATGCTTCGAAGCCCTCCATCCCTCTCCGGGTGATGATGTTCACCACACCGCCGACCGCGTCCGATCCGTAGGTCGCTGATGCGCCGTCAGTCTGGACGTCGATCCGCTCGATCATGGACAGCGGAAGCTGATTGATGTCGAAGAACTGGTTCCCATCGCCGTCAGCGACCGCCGATTTTCCAGCGCGACGACCATTGATCAGCGTCAAGGTGGATCCGAGGCCGAGACCACGAAGGTTGAACTGCGAGGTGCCGACGAGATCTCCGGCTTCCTGATACAGGATGGATCCGGTGTTGACCGGGAGGTAGCGCGCGATGTCGAGTATGGTGCTGGCACCCGCATTCACGAAGTCTTCGCGGGTGACGATGGTCAGTGGCGTAGCGTTATCGAAGACATCGCGACGGATATACGAGCCGGTGACAACGACCTCTTCAAGGTCGGCCGCTTTGGTCTTGTTCGCAGCGGTTTCCTGGGCCTGTGCGACCGAAGCGATGCACATGGCTGCGATCGCAGCACCTATCGTGCAGCCAAGCCGACGAGATGACTGGTTCGTGTCGAGCGTCATTTCTGTTCCCTCTGTGCTTTCGAGCGCCGCGTCGCGGACAACATTCTTGATGGGTGTGCTAGATTCGACCCTATCGTAAACATACGGTCGCGGGGTGCAACCTTATGCCTTTTGCGCATAGGCATATCTCCCACGGTCATACGGCAACAGCATTCCCATACTGATGAAAGACAATACCGATGCCGCGGCCGCCAAAGGCTATCTCGCCAAGATCGAGCGTCTCGGCAATGCGCTACCGGATCCCGCTTTCATCTTCGTCTGGCTGATCTTGATACTGGTGATCGTCTCGGTCGTTGCGGCTGCCTTCGGCGTCAGTGCAGTCCATCCATTGACGGGCGATACGCTGCAGGCCCAAAGCCTGCTGACCAGCCAGAATGTCCGGCGCTTTCTCGTCGAGATGCCTGCGACGTTCACCTCATTCCCGCCGTTGGGTCTGCTGATCGTCGTGATGCTGGGTGCAGCCGTCGCGGAACACTCCGGGTTTTTCGCAGCGGCCATCGGGCGGTTCGTCAGAAAGATCCCTCGCGGCGCGATGATCCCGGCCACGTTCTTCATCGCGCTGCTGTCCCATCACGCGGCCGATGCCGCTTATGTGGTTCTCATCCCGATCGCGGCGATGCTGTTCCATCAAGCGGGACGACATCCGCTCGTCGGGGTCGCGGTGGCGTATGCCGGGATATCCGGCGCCTTCGCTGCAAACATCGTCCCGGGCCAGTTCGATGCGCTGCTGCTCTCGATCACCCACAGCGCAGCGCTCATCATCGACCCTGACCACGTTCTCAACCCCCTCGGAAACTGGTGGTTCACTGCGGCCTTAGGCGGCGTTCTCTTCCTTGTGGCCTGGCCCGTGACCAAGTTCATCGTCGAGCCCGGCGCACAACGATGGGTGGTCGACGGATCGGCGCTTCGAGCGAGCGATGCCGGCCCCGTCCCAGATCATCGCGAGGCGCGGGGCCTGAGGAACGCATCGATAGCCGCGGTCGTCGTGGCCGGGATTTTCGGGCTATTGACGTTGACGCCCGGATATTCACCGTTGATGGATCCGACGACGAGCGGACCGGGGCGTCTCACCCCGTTATATCAATCATTGATCGCCGGATTCATGCTGCTGTTCCTGGCGACAGGATGGGCCTATGGCAAAACTGTCGGAACAATCAATTCTCATCGCGATATCGTACGCATGATGGGGCTTGGACTGCGCGATCTGTCCCCTTATCTCGTTCTGGCGTTCTTCGCTGCACACTTCATCGCGATGTTTTCGTGGTCCAACCTCGGACCGATCATGGCGATCAAGGGCGCTGGCGTGCTCAAGTCGATCGACGCCGACTCCGCCTTCCTGCTCCTGCCCTTGCTGCCCATCGTGATGCTCTTCGATTTCCTGATCGGATCCTCCACGGCAAAGTGGAGCGTGATGGCGCCGATCGTGGTGCCGATGCTGATGCTGCTCGATGTGACGCCCGAGATGACCACGGCGGCTTATCGCATGGGCGATTCGATCGTGAACATCATCACGCCCGTGGCAGCGAACTTTGTCCTGGTGCTGGTCATCTGCCAACGGTGGGTGCCCAACTTCGGGATCGGATCGTTGATCGCGTTGATGCTGCCGTTCAGTCTCGCATTCGGCACCGCGGGACTGATGCTGCTGTCGATCTGGATCGGCCTGGGTATCCCGCCCGGCCCAGGCGTCAACTGAGGAGCGCCCGTCTTCGACCCGAAGGGCGTGCGGATCCGGAGCTAGCGCAAGGCCGTTCCGGCGAATATGAGGGCTGTGAACAGCGAGAAGACGATCGCCCAGGTGTACGCGTGCTTCGTGCCGGCGAACAGCCGATCATTGAGCAGGTGGGCGAGCCACATCGCGAGCCCGAATCCGACGATCGGCTGCCACCACGGCATGATGAAGAAGGCATAGATCGGCAGGGCAAAAAGCCCCATCGTCGCCGGCACCGTGAGGACGAGCAACACTTCTCTGGGGGCCACGCGCAGGGGTGCGGTCAGGAAAGCGTCGTCGAACACCAGCCGCATGAAGCCCACGCTAGAGAGGGTGCAGCAGAGGCACAGGGTGTATTCCCAGATGTTCATCGTGACCCACCTTTGCGGTCAGGCAGTCGCGCCTGAGCGACTATGCGGCGCAGGTGGCGGTGTGGCAAGGGAACTTTGGGCGCGAGCCGCCCAGCTCCGCAGCTAGAAATCCGATCGCAACGCCTTCGAAAGGCAAGCCACGAGCGCGGTGACCGCAAGCGCGACGCCGAGCGCGAGATAGGTGTCGGCCACACCCCAGCGCTCGACCGCGAGACCCGTGAGCAACATCCCGAGCGGCGGCGCCGCGTAGAACGCCGAGAGCTGCACGCTGATCACACGGCCCTGCTCGTCCGCGGGCACACGCTGCTGGATCAGTGTCGTGACGAGCGGATTAAGCGGACCCCAGAAGAGTCCGAGAAAGAACCCCGCGGTCGCCAGCCAGGGCACCGGCGGCAACAACGCCATCGGCAGGATGCTGACGGCGGTGCCGACCAGCGTCACGCGCAGGATCATCGGCCGTGACAGGCGCGCGCTGAGCCAACCGAACCCGAACGCACCGATCGTCGCGCCGGCTGCCAGCATCGAGATCACGATGCCCATGCTCGCCGGCTCGCGGAGCGCCTCGAAATGGGCGGCGAGCACGATCGATTCTGTCGGCAGGTAGATGGCGGCGATGATCAGATAGGCGATCGTCAGCGTCCGCAGCACGCGATCCTCCCACAACACCACGAACCCGCGCACGACACTCGCGCGACCCGACAGGGCTGCGTCATCGCGATCCTCGCGGGCCGCCTGCCCGAGATCGCCGATGCGCAGGAACGCGATGCACAGCGCCGAGACGAGGAACAGCGCCGCGGCAGCCCAAAAGGTGTTGAGCACCCCAAAGGCTGCGATCAGCCACGCACCGAACGCCGGCCCCGCGACCCAACCGATGCTGAACACCCCGTCATGGACCCCGTTCAGTTGTTGTTGGTCGACGCCTGCCGCGCGGGCGGCATCCGTGAGCAGGGCCTTGCGCGCCGTGTAGCCCGCCGGGTCGAACAGCGCACCGAGCAACGCGAGCAGCAGGATCACGGGTCCCGAGAGCCCAAAGAGCCACGCGACGATCGGGAACGCCGTCACCGACAGCGCCGACAGGATGTCTGATCCGACGCTGACCGCGCGACGACCGATGTGGTCCACGAGCCATCCACCGAACGGCGCGAGCAGCAGCGGCGGCAACGAAGACACCGCGAGCACGAGACCTGCGAAGGCCGCCGAACCGGTGCGCTCCAGGATCAACCACGGGATCGCGAGCGTCACCATGGCGTTGCCGAGGCCAGAACAAAGATTGGCGGCCTGCAGCAGCAGGATCGGGTTCAGACGACCGGGCATCTCGCTGTGAGGGCCTAACCCGCGCTCGGCGGTTGCGTGCCGGTGCGGTCGTCCTTGCGGTCGACCGCGGCCGTGACCGCCACATCAGCGGTGACATTGCCGAGCGTGCGCATGATGTTGGGCAGCATCTCCACCGCCACGAGCAACGCGAGCGGCTCGATCGGCACGCCCATCGCCATGGCGATCGGACCGACCGAGACGACGAAGCTGAGCGTACCGGGCAACGACACCGAGCTCAAAGACACGAGGAACGCGACGAGCACACCCGCCGCCAGCGTCCAAGCCGAAAGCGGCGTGCCGGTCAGATAGGCGACATAGATCGCGACCGCCATGTTCATCGCCGGGCTCGTCGCGCGGAAGATCGCGACCGAGAGCGGCAGCACGAAGTCGGCGGTCGATCCGCGTACGCCCAGCTTGCGCGAGGCCGCGAGCATGGCCGGAAGACTCGCGAGCGAGGATTGCGTAGAGATCGCCACCGCATAGACCGGCACCATGGCGCGGGCGAATGCGTCGGGCGACCGACCACCGAGCGTCAGCGCGATGACGATCGACGCGAGCAGCACGACGAGACCCGCCGCGC
>Ga0315907_10004132_pt1 | contig 16525 bp, 13 predicted proteins | sample LakEriMetagenome_3_FD_203525 | JGI IMG/M metagenome (GOLD analysis project Ga0315907, IMG submission 203525) | Freshwater fungal communities from buoy surface, Lake Erie, Ohio, United States - Buoy 12 MA123 | ecosystem: Environmental > Aquatic > Freshwater > Lake > Lake biofilm | place: USA... | reverse complement strand
CGTAGGGTGTGTAAACAAAGAGGGATTCCAAATCGGCAAATCCGTACTCCAAGACTGAACTTTCAGGGAAGACCCAGACGATTAATCCCAAAGCAAGCAAAAACAGAGAAAGCACCAGGTAGCCTATCAGGCTTCCAAAAAAAGTGGTTATTTCTTTTAAAAATAAACTTTTCATGGGTTTTGCGTGATTTCTCGAAAAAGGGATTCCATGTTTTTTTCTTCTTGATTCAAACGAATCAAGGTGAGCTGACGGTGAGCGACTAGCTGAAGAATTGCTTTACGCGCCTCGGAGGAGTTTTTAGGGGTTAAGACTATCTCTCTACTACCTTTTGACCCATACCTAACTTGTCCCAAGTCGCCAAACCACTCCAATGCAAGTTCTTCTTCCGTTTCCAAAAGAAGAGAAGCCTCTGCTGCCCCAGCCCTTAGCTCGGCTAAATCCCCTGAGCTAACGATTTTTCCCTGATTGATGATCACCACATCCTGGCATATGGCTTCCACCTCTTGCATGATGTGGGTAGAAAAAATCAAGGTTTTATTTTCGGCAACTTCCTGAATCAAGCTTCGGATTTCTACCAATTGGTTGGGGTCTAGGCCGGTAGTAGGCTCATCTAAAATCACCAATGTGGGGTCATGCAGTAGGGCCCGTGCTATACCCACGCGCTGCCGATAGCCTTTGGACAGTTGCCCGATTTTCTTGTGCTGCTCCGCTTGCAGGCCTGTTTTTCGAATCAACTCCTCCGTGCGGCGGCGAATATCGGCAGATTTCATGCCGTAGATGCCCCCTGAAAAGGCCAAAAATTCTCGTACGTAAGTATCCAAGTACAGGGGGTTGTTTTCGGGAAGGTAACCAATGCGAGCGGCTAACTTTTTCGGATGAGACAAGGCATCCTCTCCCAAGAGGGTAACGGACCCAGAGTCAGCAGAAAGGTATCCTGTAATGATTTTTAGGGTGGTGGATTTACCGGCCCCATTGGGGCCTAAAAAACCCAAAATTCTCCCCGGAGAGGCCGAAAAACTTACCTCATCCAGCACTTGCTGCGTGCCGTAATGTTTACTAAGTGAAGCAACCTGGAGAGACATAGCTTGGGCGATTCAATACCAATCGGGTACTTACAAAAATACGGATTGCTCTTGGAACGACAAGTAGGATTAATTACGTATACTTCCTCCTATTTTTTACCCTTTGGACGAAGGGGGCGGCATTCTACATCCACCACAAAATAGTTGGGATGCGTTTCTAGGGTTTGTACCACCGTTTGCGCCACGTCTTCAGGCCGCATCATGTGTTCGTGCGCCTCCATACCCGGAATATCGTCAAAGAAGTGCGTTTGTATGGACCCTGGATAGACGGTCGATACCTTGATGCCAAAGTCTCGAAGCTCCATGTAGAGGGAGTGGGAGATACCGCGGACCGCATGTTTGGTGCCCACATAGCCCGCAAAGTTGGCCACGCCATTCAGTCCTGCGATTGAGGCCACGTTGAGGATATGTCCTTCATCGGCTGCTTTCATGGCTGGAATGAGTCGCTTGGTGGTGTAAAAAATCCCGTGCACGTTGGTGTCAAACATGGATTTCCAATCTGCGGTGGACATGCTTTCCAAGGAGCCTGCCACGCCAAAGCCAGCGTTATTCACTAAAATACGGATGTCTTTCCCCAAAGAAGCGACAGTATCTCGATAAGCTTGATCCACCTGAGACTCGTCCGCTACATCGCAGGAGAAGAAGTGAAAATGGGGATGGGTAAAGTGCGGTTGGGTTCTGCCCCAACCCGCTACAATTACTCCTTTTTCAAGCAGGAGCTTGACGATTTCCAAACCGAGTCCTTTACTTACGCCCGTGACCACGGCTACTTTATTTTTTAATTCCATCGAAAGTATGTTTCTCCTAGTAAAGCCATTTTCCACCGAAAAGTTCTGCAAACCTAGGCTTTATCCAAAATTTCATGCAAATTCCAATCGTTGAATTAGTTTTCAACTTTCAAGTTCACCACCAACCGCTAATTCTAGCTATGAAGAATTTAATCCTTCCCCTTCTGCTTTTGAGCAGTACGGCTTTTGCCCAAAGTAAACTTCGTCCCAGCATCGACCAAAAGGCTGCAGCCATTGAAACCAAAGTCATCGAGTGGAGACGTGACATTCACCAGCATCCAGAACTTGGCAACAATGAAGTAAGAACTGCCAAATTGGTCGCCGATCACCTGCGCTCCTTGGGCATTGAAGTGCAGGAAGGGGTAGCTACAACCGGGGTAGTAGGCATCTTGCGGGGAGGCAAGCCAGGCCCCATGGTAGCCTTACGGGCGGACATGGATGCCCTGCCCGTGACCGAGCGCGTAGACTTACCTTTCAAATCCACTGTAACTACTACCTACAATGGACAGCAAACCGGCGTAATGCATGCCTGCGGGCACGATAGCCACGTGGCCATCTTGATGGGGGTGGCAGAGGTGCTTGCTGGCATGAAGGCCCAGCTGGAAGGTTCTGTTAAATTTATTTTCCAACCCGCCGAAGAAGGAATTTATGAGCCAGGAGTCACTTCTTGGGGAGCCAAGCAGATGGTGGCAGAAGGCGTGATGAAGGATGTGGATGCGATTTTTGGCTTGCATATTTCCTCTCAAACCGAGGTAGGAAAAATTGGCTACCGCTCTGGCCCCGCTCAAGCTGCCGTGGACAATTTGGAAATCATCGTGCACGGCACCCAAGCACACGGTGCATCGCCTTGGTCTGGGGTAGACCCGATCGTGACCGCTTCCCAGATCGTGACTGGCCTGCAGACCATCCTGTCTCGTAGCGTCAATGTCACTCAAAATCCTGCAGTGGTCACCGTAGGCGCCATTCATGGAGGCATTCGTCACAACATCATTCCTGAAAAAGTAGAGATGATCGGCACCATCCGCACCTTTGGAGAACAACAACAAGATCTGGTGCACCGTCGTATCACCGAGATCGCAACCAACATAGCGGAGAGTGCGGGTGGCCGTGCAGAGGTCAACATCACCAAGCTCTATCCCTCCACGGTCAATGACCCGGACCTTACCGCCAAGATGGTTTCCACTTTGGAGGCTGCTGCCGGCAAGGAGAATGTGAACGTGAACCCACCCGTAACCGGAGCAGAAGACTTTAGCTTCTACCAGCGGGAAAAGCCAGGCTTATTTATCGGTTTGGGAGGCATGAAAAAAGGAGGAGATCCCACCAAAACTCCTTCGCACCACACCCCAGACTTCTACTTAGACGAAAGTGGCTTCGTTCTCGGCGTACGCGTGATGAGCTACTTTGTGGTGGACTTTATGGGGATGAAGAAGTAATTTTGTCAACGGTCCACAGTCCACTGTCCACCAACATCAGACCTCCCAAAGCCATTTGGGAGGTTTTTTTAATCTTTTGAAAGAAGTATTTTGTTTTATTTTTTCGCTTGGATTTGCACTTTTGAAAATATTCTATACCTTTTAAATAAGGGATTTCCTTTTTCCATATTTAAGTATAAAAATTCACCTTCCAATCAAGTCATCCTTTTCTTAAAAACTCCATCATGGATAATCAATTGGTCTTGAAAAAGTTAAGAAATGCCATTTCGGTTTTCCTTTATACTGGTCTTATTTTATTTTTCAGTTGGCTTGCTAGCTGGGAAACCTACCTTGGATATTTAGGTCTATTGATTCTTTTTTTTGGAATCATTTTTTGGCGACTGAAAGGAATTAAATTTTTATATATTTTCCTATTTCCCCTATTCATTTTTACCATGGTCTTATTCCCACAATCTTTAAACATATATAATCAAAAGACCGCCGAATACATGGCAAAAATTGATTCTGGAAAAGACTTAAGTTTCAAAGAAAAGGCTAGCATTTATGGTTTAAATTTCTTCATGTGTGTCATTGCCTTTCCTATTTATCCGGAAGTAGCAAAGGAGAGTTTCTATTTAATGTTCAAAACAGAAGATGGGAGGAGAGTCTTTGAGGATGATTTTTTTATGGAATCTCAAAAAATTAAAGATGGATTAAAAAAGAGAGCCTCAGATGTTAGCTGGAACATGTCAGAATATGTCTGCGGAAACAAAGAAAGCAGGTATGCTTTAGCATTGAACCCATGCAATCTTTCGATTAAAAAATTTGAAAACTTTACTGAAATTACAGTAGAAGTTGCAGTAACCTATGATAAAAAAACCCGAGCCGTTTTGGTAAATGACCCTTTTGAAATAGCTGTTGAAGAAGGTTTATTTCTTTACCTACAAGGAGAAAAATGGCTCCATCCTTACAAGGCGATATGGAAAACAACAGTAGAAAATTAGAGATCGAATACACAAAAAAGAAAAAGGGTTTTAGCTTATTTTTTTATTTCAATCTTAACTTTTAAAAATAGATAAAAATATTTAAACTTATAAAAGCTGGTTGACCACTAACTTTAATAGGAAATTAAAATTCAACAAAATAAAAATAAAAAAATATGACTTCTGAATTAACTAAAAATCTATTTCTGGTAAAACAGAATATAGGGATGTTCAAAGCTGCCAATAGTTTTGACATTTATGATCCATTAACTTCAAATCTCGAATTAGTATGTAGGGAGGAAAATTTAGGATTTTTCACAAAATTTCTAAGGTTCACTAATTTCAAAGTATTTACCCCTTTTAGCGTATCCATTCGATCTAAAAATGGAAATCAAATTATTTGCCTGAAAAGAAATGCATCATTGGGATTTTCCCCGATTGTAATTTTTGACGAAAAAAATATGCCAATTGGTAAATTAAAGCCGAAAATAAGGATTGGGGGTGCAAAAATAGAAATTCAAGACATGTCGAATACGGTTTTAGCAACCCTAACTGGAAATTTAATTGGATGGGATTTTAAGATAAAGGAAAACAATTTAGAAATAGCCATGATATCAAAAAAATGGGCTGGTATTGGAAAGGAACTTTTTACATCGGCAGACAATTACATCCTTAAGATCGACGATAGTGTCCCAAATAATTCAAACTTAAGACCCCTAATATTAAGTTCGGTTTTGTGCATAGACTTTCTTTTAAAGAATAAATAATTCTATTTTATTTTAAAGGATCCTCATTAGAAAAAGTAAATTTCCATTTATTAAGTTGAAATATATTTACAAACTGTCAAAAATGACTACCACTTACCAATTGATACTTATAATATAAAAACTTAACTTCAAATTTCACATTACTTAATCCCTACAAATTGTTAACAAGCAAAGAACAGGTTAATTTATTTTAAAATTAATTCTAATGACCTATTTTATCTTATAAATAAATAATTATATTTGAAAAAAACTTAATTATGAAGAAGACTAAAGTATTTTTCGTTTCGCTAATCCTTGTTTTAGGCCTGGCATCTGCCATGATAATTTCTTCTCAATTGTATATTAAAGAGCAAGTTTCAGAGATAGGGCGTAGGGTAGGATCTAATTCTTATTGGTTTGGTAGTATGGGCCTTGGTGAATTATTGGCCTTAAATTACAATTACGTTTATGCTCATTTAAATGAAGAAACAGGTGAAAATGAATGGCGAAATATGCTAGCAGCTAACCCAACTCTTGCATACACGGCCGTTGATTTGTATTCAACAGATTTCCTGGAGGGATTTAAAGAAGGGTTTGAAGAAGGAAAAAAAGAGAACATAATACAAATGAATGATTATAATACTCAAGCTGAAGATTCTATGGAACTATATTCAAATTATGATTTTGATGTGGTTAGAAATAGAGATTACAAAGATTATTTGAGATTAAACTTGGGAAACATGAGAAAATATCAACATTTGATTGATGATTTGCTCAAATTGGATGATTCAAAACTTAATTCATTGATTAATTCGATTACTAAAGATCCTGTGGCTATAGCACTTGATGAAAATTGGGAACCAGTAGAAAAGCCCATTGAAGCCAAGGAATTAAAGAATTGGTTAGTAAGTAATGGACACATAAATAATGCATGGGAAATGAGCACTTCTGGGATGCCATCATACAATTATTTTCCAACAGATATAATTTTATTGACTAGACGAATTTCCAGTTCTTACCCTGACTGGACCAACCGAAGAACCCTAGAGGAAATGAAAAAGTTTTCAGTACACGTTCAGAATAAATTACAGGTTGATTAATTTATCTGAGTTTGTTAAAAACGCTTTTTTTCGGAACTAAGCGAATGAATTCAAGAAATTCAGACTAGTGTAATTTCCCTAGTCTGATTTTTTTTTATTTTAGAAGCATCTCTTTTTTCTACTTTCCAAATGTATTCGCCCTCCCCCATCCCAATTACAGGAATGGGGTTTTTGCTTTTAATCCTTAGATTTTCAGATTTCGTAAAATCAGCTACATTTGTTTGAATTGAAAATTTCTATGTCTTGACCATGAAAAAAATCCTTCTTCCCCTACTCTTGATCTCGGCCACTGCTCTAGGTCAGTCCAAACTTCGCCCCAGCATTGACCAGAAAGCGCAGGGCATAGAAGCTAAAGTCATCGAGTGGAGACGGGATTTTCACCAGCATCCCGAACTGGGAAATCAGGAAGTGCGCACCGCCAAGATCGTCGCCGATCACCTCCGATCCCTAGGCATGGAAGTGACCGAAAATGTAGCGGTGACTGGGGTAGTGGGAATCCTTCGTGGCGGCAAACCCGGACCCATGGTGGCCCTTCGTGCCGATATGGATGCCCTTCCCGTCACGGAGCGTGTTGACCTTCCTTTCAAGTCTACCGTGACCGCTACTTACAATGGACAGCAAACGGGCGTCATGCATGCCTGCGGACACGATTCTCATACGGCCATCTTGATGGGAGTAGCCGAGGTATTGACCGCACATAAAAATCAATTGGAAGGTTCGGTCAAATTTATCTTCCAACCTGCAGAGGAAGGAGTAGCGGAAGTACCTATGGCTGGTGCAGAGCTCATGGTAGAAGAAGGGGTCATGAAAGACGTGGATGCCATTTTTGGCCTGCACATCTGGGCACAAATCGAAGCTGGAAAAATTGGTTACCGACCAGGACCAACCATGGCAGCTGTAGATATTTTGACAATTCATGTACAAGGCACACAATCTCATGGAGCTTCTCCTTGGTCAGGCGTAGATCCCATCGTCACTTCTGCACAACTCATTACTGGCCTACAAACCATCCTGTCCCGCAGCGTGAATGTGACCGAAAATCCAGCAGTAGTCACCGTAGGGGCCATACATGGGGGCATTCGCCACAATATCATTCCTGAAAAAGTAGAACTTATAGGTACCATCCGCACTTTTGGAGAAGCGCAGCAAGCGCTAGTCCATCGAAGAATAAACGAAATCGCCACAAATATTGCCGAAAGTGCTGGGGCCAAGGCGGAGGTGGATATTCTCAAGCTATATCCTGCTACGGTAAATGACGAAGCCTTGACCGCCACCATGCTCCCTTCTCTAGCTTCCGCCGCAGGAAAAGAGAATTTGATTTTGATGGACCCGATGACAGGTTCGGAAGATTTCAGCTTCTTCCAAAAGGAAAAACCAGGAGTATTTGTGTTTTTGGGTGGCATGAAGCCGGGAGCTGATCCCCTCAAAACCCCCTCCCACCACACTCCAGACTTTTATCTGGACGAAAGTGGATTTACCTTGGGGGTCCGCGCCTTGAGTTACCTGGTGGTGGATTACATGGGGATGAAGAAATAGGGAATCGATCTAATTTTCGCTTCCTGTTTGTATGAGACTTTTCTCATTCAGTTGACTCGCATCCAAAATAGTTCCTTTGTCTAGTGAATGTGACTGCTCCGGAGGAGCAAAATGGTACTAGTAGAGAATTCCAGAAAAAGTGCCCTGAGCTCCAGAGGAGCGAAATAAAACGTAATAAACCCCTAAAATTGCGCACCTCCGGAGCGCGCCTTTTCTATTTCATTTTTTCTATTGACATATTGCCCCTCTGGGGCAAAAAAAATACTAGAACGCACTACTTCTGAGAAGCATACAAGAAAAAGAACTTGTTGACTACTTATGCACCTGGCACCAACTAATCCTTAAACCACCAATCCGGGTATTCTTCGGTACTGTTGGGAAATGCCGAACAACTCAAGCAGGTGGGCAAGTATTGATCATAGCGCTTGCCCGGAATGTATTCGCATACTTTTTCTAAGTAATAAGGAACATCTCCTCGGGTGGTGAAGATTCGGGTTTCTTTCGACTTGGCAATTTCTAAAAACCCTAAAACCACTTCCTTGGAATCGTTGATATTGCTGACATTTCCCCGTATCGCTGCGGGTGGAGAATCAAATACGGACCCAGAATTATTGACTACCTCACGCACGCGCTGCCAGTAGGTGTAAGCCTCCTTGGTTATGCTCAACTGATTGACCAAAAAATAGTGTCGACTTAAAAAAGACTGGTCCACCAAACGCTGCGCAATCACCTGCGTAGACTTTCCTCCGGGTCGATTCAGCAACTCTCCATTGATCAAGGTAATCCGTTCGGGATCTGGGTAAGCAAATACAATGCAGTTGGGCGGTGGTTTATTGAAAGGATTGGGAAAAAAGGTCAAGTCCCAAAAATAGGCCTCCTCTACAGACCAGCGCAGGTAGTATTCACCCGTCACCTGAGGCAAGGTAAGTTCGGTCTTTAAGATCAACTGGGCTGCATCGGGATTATCGGCAATCCGTGCGCGCTCGAAGGAAAAAGACAAGGCATCTTCCCCTGAAATGGAAGGCATCACCTGTGGCGTGGAGCGGAAGGTTTTCGCCCCGATTTTAATTTCAACAAAATAGGGAATCCCCACCTCTAAAGGTTCTTCCAATTCGTATTCATAGACTCCGGCTCGCACCTCTTGGAAGGCACCAAATAGGGGTTGACCCGCTCTCCACAAGGTGATTTGCGCGTTTTGAACCGGTCGAGGGGCATCATTTTGCGTGTAATACCCATTTACAAAAAGGGGAGGTCGATTTGCGGCAGTGGTAGTCGAAAGAAAAATTGTTTTGGTGCCCTTTGCATCGGTGATCAAACCAGATACAATCAACCGTTCCGTATCCGCCTTTTCCAAGGGGAAACTGATCTGATCTACGCAAGAACAAATGCCCAAAACAAGGAGCAACAAAATCCAAATTCGCATCTTAATCATCGGCACCTCCCAACTGAATGCTGTACGAAATCGAAGGGAAAATAGCCCCTAAAATAGCTAGGCGATAGGGACGCAATTGCTGGGAGTCCCCATCTTTTTTCCAAAACACAGAGTAGGCATTTTTACGTCCAAAAAGGTTGTAAATTCCAAAATTCAAGCTGTCTCCCTTTTTTGAAAACACCTTCTCCACCGCATAGGAAAAATCTACCCGGAAGTAATCTGGAATGCGGTAGGCATTTCTCAGGGAGTAATCCGGGACCACCAAGCCTCCATTGAGGTAGTAAGAAGCCGTCACCGCCGAGACGGGACGTCCCGTGGAGTAATTCATAGTCAAGTTGAGAAGACCACGGGGATACATCTTGCGACTTAAAATCAGATTGACTTCATGGGGCTTGTCGTAATTGGCAGGTGTCCAGGCATTCCCATTGATTTGCTCTTCCGTAAAAAGGCTCGTCGATTGAAAAAGGGATCTGGAATAGGTATAGGCAATCCATCCGGTCAAAATGCCGAGATTTTTCTTCACCATAAATTCCATCCCATAGGCCTTCCCTTTGCCAAAAACAAGCGCAGTTTCAATCTGAGGATTGAGAAATAGATTGGCAAAATCCCGGTATTCTACTTGATTTTTCCCTAGACGGTAAAACGCATCCACCGTATATTCCCATGTATTGCCTTCCGAATTGGAAAATATCCCAAGTGAAAAGTTATCTGCATGCTGCGGCGGAATGTGTACAGAACTCAATTGCCAAAGGTCTATGGGAGTGGGGCCAAAGGTTGCAGATACCGACTGAATGTATTGGTAAAGCCGTGCATAGCTTAACTTGAGGGAAGTTCGGGACGATAGGTTTTGCCGCAGAGCGAGGCGGGGTTCCCAGCCTCCATAGCTTTGTACAGTCCCTGATCCCACTGCCTGGTAACCTTGAATTTCATCCCCAATCTTAGGCGCAAAAGGGCGGTATTGGAAAACCGTATCCGGACCCAGTTGACTGTACCGGGAGTATCGGATGCCTCCAATCAAACTCGTCGACTCACTCAATTCATAGTCTATATTCAAAAAAGCTGCGCCTTCAATCCCCCTTTCCTTTCCCAGTTGATCGGACTGAATCGCTGAAAATTCTCCAAAAGGGACCCGTTTTTCTGGCTTGCCTTGGTAATGGATCGCTTCTATCCCTACCGAAAAAGCATGCTGTTCATCTGCCCAGGTAGTATAGAGCTTTGCTTGCTGGTACCGCATGCCATTGGACACTTGAGCAGCCTCTACTCCAGCAGGATCTAGAAAAGTGTTGTCAAAGTTGCCACTAGCTACCAGTGCACGAAGCGCAATTTTTTCGCCGAGTAGCCCCTTATACCGAATGGTCCCTAGGGCATTGGTCCAGTCAAAGCCAAATTGATCGGAAAACTGGAAGGTATCCCCAGTCAGGAGAGTACTCATTTCCATGCTATGTCCTTGGGCCATCTTCCACTGCATTCCCAAGTACCCATCGTAAAAATTGAGCCGGCTGGATTGAATGTCCAAATTTCGTGCTTGTCCAAGAAGCCAATTCACATTGGATTTTCGTGCCCCCACAATGACACTGAGCTTTTCTTTTACCAGTGGTCCTTCGAGAAGGAGCTTCCCATTGGAAGTGCCCAGACCTACCTGCCCCTTCCAAGCTTCCATAGATCCTGCCCGCATACTGATATCTAGTGCAGCACCTGCCCGACCACCATAGGTAGCGGGGAGATTGCCTTTGTAGAGGGTGAAATTTTCGGTCACATCGGTATTGAATGACGACAAAAACCCTAGTGCATGGTTGGAACTGAGTACCACTGCCTCATTCATCAAAATTAAGTTTTGATCGGTTTTGGCACCCCGAACATTGATACCAGAAGTGCCTTCCCCTACCGAAGATACGCCTGGCATCATCTGCAAGCCTTTAAAGATATCGGCCTCTCCCATAAAGGCTGGAATTGCTTTCAATTCTGTGGCACTGAGTTTGACTACCCCCGAAATGGGATTGCGCACGTTGCGATCTGGATCATCCGATAAAACCACTACCCCATCCAATTCAAAACTTTTGGTAATCATATCCAAGTCAATCACTCCATTGTCATACAAATGCACTTCTGTGATCCTAGGCGCATGCGAAATATGCCGAAAGACTACCCGATGAATACCTGGTGGAAGGGAAATTAAGTAATACCCAAACTTGTCTGTAACCACTCCGGAGAAAGTTCCGTTTACATGGACACCAACCCCGGCTAAAACATCTCCTGATTCTTGGGAGCTTATTTTACCAGTCAATACGTAACTAGCTGGATGAGCCTGTTCGGCCTTTCCAAAATAAAAAGTCAACGAGTCAGACTGAGCTAAAGTAGGGAGTGATAGAAAAAAATTGGCTCCTAAAAAAATAGAGAAAAGCAAACTGAGTCCCTTTTTTTTAAAAGAATTCCGATAATTACGTAAAAAATGAAAATTCATTCCTGAGGTTTAAAGCAAATATCAGTAACATGAAACGGAAAGCAATCTATTTTCTTCTACTATTTACTTTGCTTGGTGGATGCAAGGAAGAAGAAAAGCCCGAACAAGAAGCCTTTATTTTTGGACAGTGGAATTTTCGCTGTCAGGGCAATTGTATTCAAATATATAAATACGTGGGTGGAAAGTTGTATGTGGACAATCTGAATAGTTTCAGAGAAGCTCCCGTGATCACCTACTCTCCCACACCCCTTGATGCAAAGTATGCTCCTTTGGCAGCCTCATTGGAGTCTTCCTTCCCCAAGGATTACTTGATGCCTCGAGGGCTTACTTTGATTGCCTGTCCGCTTTGTGTGGAAGAGGGAGGATATTATTTGGCTTTTGAGCGTGAAGCAGAAATCATTTGGTGGCAGGTGGGAAAAATCCCAGAGCTTTGGCCCGAAGAAATTCGTCCTTTTATGGAAAAATTGGTGCAAACCATTCCCCAATTACCAGAGCAATAAACAAGAGGTAAAAGGACGCCGCATGCACTCAGTCGAGACGTGACAGAAGCCCTAGGAGCAACTGGCTCATCAAGGGTTCTGCTTTGGCAGCTGCCGCGATGACGTCATCTAAGGATACTTGATGGATTTTGCCCTCCACCCCTAGGTCGGTGATGGCGGACATGCCAAAAACTTCCATGCCACAGTGTCGGGCCACTAAGACTTCTGGGACGGTACTCATCCCTACTGCATCTCCTCCAATTTTTCTCAAGTAAGCATACTCTGCGGGAGTTTCTAAGTTGGGCCCCTCTACCCCACAATACACCCCCGTGTGCAAAGGGATATTCATCTCAGCCCCCAGCTGAAGAGCCAGGCGAATAAGTCTTTGGGAGTAGGCTTCGCTCATATCAGGAAATCTTGGGCCCCAATCCTCGTAATTTCTACCTCTTAGTGGATTTTCTGGAAAAAGATTGATGTGATCTCGGATCACCATGACCTCTCCAATCTTTTGGGCGGGATTTAACCCCCCAGAGGCATTGGATACCAGGAGGGTTCTCACTCCCAAGACTTGCATTACCCGTATAGGAAAGGTGACCTCCTTCATGGAATATCCCTCGTAGTAATGAAAACGGCCTTTCATAGCCAGTACTTTCTTTCCTCCCAAAATGCCGAAAAGGAGCTGTCCGCTATGACTTTCAACGGTAGAAAGGGGGAAATGTGGAATTTCCTTGTAGTCTAAGGAACGAATTACTTCCATTTGATTTCCCAAATTGCCAAGCCCAGTACCCAATAGGATTCCATAGGGGATTGGCTCCAGAAATCGTTCTTGGATGTAGGCTGCCGCTTGCGCTACCTGGTCGTGGTATTCCATAGGTTCAGCATTAATTTGGGGTTAAAGATAGGATTTTGAAAAAGGTTTAGAACTTTTTTATGCACTTGCTTGTAGTAAAGAGATAAAATTCAATTCATGATTAAACTCATCGTAGGCACCAATCGCAATGATTCGGTTTCCAGCAAAATTGCTTCTTTGTACCAATCCATTCTTACTGAGAAAGGAGTAGCCTCTGAAATTCTTTTACTTTCTGACCTACCTGCAGATTTTACAGCTACTGCCTTGTACGAAAACAATGGGAAAAATCCTGCTTACAATGCCTTTCATGATCGGGTTAAGGAGGGTAAAAAGTTTGTTTTTATCGTGCCCGAATACAACGGTTCATTTCCAGGCATCCTCAAAACGTTTATTGATGGGATGAGCTACCCCAATTCCTTTGCAAATAAAAAATGTGCCTTGGTTGGCTTGTCTTCAGGAATAGGCGGGGGTGGCATCGCTTTGAGCCACCTCACCGACATCTTCCATTATTTGGGTATGCATGTTCTCGCCCTAAAGCCAAAACTGGCTAAAATAGAGCAACACATGTCAGATAACCTGCTCACCAACAGGCTGTATGTAGAACTACTACACACCCAAGCAGACATGCTGCTAGAATTTTAATTAGTCTACGTTATCGTGTAGAAACCTATTGTTCCCCAGGATTTCGTTTTCTTCAGAAAGATTAAACTTGCTGATAGCGGATTCTGAGCTATGCTCAGGCTCATTGAGAATTACATTTTTTCTCTGATAAGCAGGCACCACCATCTGGTCGTTTAGCTCCTCCGAAGAAGCCGTGATCAAGCGTCCCCCTTTCAATTTTTCAAATCTCTCGTGAGCTCGTTGTATAGCCTTCAACTTCATTTGCTCGTAGTAATCGTTTGAGAATACCGGAGCAACAGGTGCAGGGGGGACGTCAGAAGCCTGATTTTCTGGCATTTCCTCTTCCTTATACAAGTTGTGAACGATTTTTTCTTCTTCTAGAGGGATTTCCACTTCAGGAGTTTCGGAGAAAATAGGAGCCGAGTAGATAACTTCCTCCTCTTCCCTTACACTATGTAGTTCTTCTTCGATTTCCTCTTTCACTTCTTCCTTTTCAATTTCCTCTTCAGGAAAAAGTTGGCTGGTTTCTACTCTTGGAAAAGAAAAGGTAAAGGTGCTTCCTCCTAGGATAGGTTCTTCTTTGACCTGTTCAGATTTTCCGGAGTCCAGATCGATTACTGTTTTAATTATTTCTGGAGTAGGCTCGGGAGTACTTTTTACAGGAGCTACAAAAGGAGTTGTAGGGGTCGAATCCATGGTGCTGTGATTCCTTTCAGAAAAGTTAACCGGTTCGAAGCCAGTGGCGATGACCGTTACACGAATGGCTCTGCCCAACTCAGGGTCAATCCCTTGGCCAAAAATAACTTCGGCATTGTCCCCAGCCTTTTCCTGTATAAACTCGGTGATATCACTGAGTTCATCCATAGAAAGTTCTTCTTCCTCCCCAGACATGATGGAAAGGAGTATTTTCTGTGCTCCTTTGATATCCACATTGTTGAGCAAAGGAGAGGAGATGGCTGCTCCAGCAGCTCGGATAGCACGGCCTTCGCCTTCCTCCGTGGCAGAGCCCATCACTGCAGCACCGGCATCCTTCATCACCGTTTTAACATCTTCAAAATCCACGTTGACATCTTGGTGGATAGTGATGATTTCTGCGATTGATCTAGCTGCAGTGCTGAGAATATCATCCGCCTTGCTAAAGGCAGTACGGATGGCCAAGTTGCCGTAGATTTCTCTCAACTTGTCGTTGAGAATCACCAGTACGGTATCGCAGTTTTCACGCAGAGATTCTATCCCTGCCTGGGCCACTGCCATTTTCTTTTTCCCTTCAAACATAAAGGGGGCAGTCACTATGCCTACGGTAAGGATGTTGAGTTCCTTAGCAATTTTTGCAACTACAGGCGCAGCGCCTGTACCGGTACCTCCTCCCATACCCGCAGTAATGAATACCATCTTGGTATTGTCGGCAAGTAGCTCCCTGATTTCTTCATGAGATTCTAGGGCAGCATTTCTGCCTTGTTCAGGATTCGCTCCTGCTCCAAGGCCTTCTGTTAGGTTGGCTCCCAACTGTAGTCGTAGTGGAACAGGACTTGACTTAAGCGCTTGTGCGTCGGTATTTACTACGACAAACTCTACGTCCTTGATTCCTTGGCCATACATGTGGTTGACGGCATTGCTACCACCGCCACCAACACCAATGACTTTGATGATGGACTTTTGATTTTTTGGGAGATCAAATCGGTAATCTTTCATGTTATCTGACATATATTAATTGGTGAAAATTTTCTTCTACTGGGTACTTGAATTCAAAAGTTGGGTACTTTTCAGTACGCGGTATCGTCTCCGATATCGTCTGAAATGATCGTTTTAAGTCGGTCTCCAATGCTTTTGAAGAAATCTTTAGAGATGACTTCTCGCTTATCCATTTGCTTGGGTTTCACTCCCGAATTGGCTTTTCTTTTCTGATAAAGTTCTTCTCGAGTGTCCAGGGATTTAAAACCAGCCAAGACCAAGCCTACGGTAGTGGCATACATGGGACTTTTGATTTCATCGATGACGGACTTTCCTAGGTGCTCGTTAGGAAATCCAATTCGGGTATCTAGTCCAGTCATGTATTCAAATAGCTGAGAGATGCATTGTAGCTGAGATCCTCCTCCGGTCAATACGATCCCGCCAGCCAATTTTTTGTAATAGCCGCTCTGCATGATTTCATTCTGTACAATCTCGATGATCTCTTCCATTCTGGCTTGGATAATGGAGGCAAGGTTTCGAATAGAAATCTCTTTGGGAGGGCGATTTCTCAATCCTGGTATAGACACGATTTCGTTGGGGTTGGCTTCTTCAGCGATGGCCTTGCCAAAACGCGTTTTCAATAACTCCGCTTGGCTCTGCATCAGCAAACATCCTTCCTTGATGTCGGCAGTGATGATATTTCCTCCCAAGGGAATGACGGCCGTGTGACGAATGATGTTTTCGTAAAAAATGGCAATGTCGGTGGTGCCTCCACCAATATCAACCAAACAGACTCCTGCTTCTTTTTCTTCTTCACTTAGGACAGAAAGTGAACTTGCCAAAGGCTCTAGAATCAATTGCTTAGATGTTAGATTGGCACGTTTGACACATTTATTGATGTTGTTGATGGCTGAAGTTTGGGCAGTAATGATATGGAAATCTGCCTCTAGCCGTGTACCTGACATGCCCACGGGATCTTTAATTCCACCTTCATAGTCTACGGTATAGTCCTGTGGCATGACGTGGATAATGCTATTACCTGGAGGCACGACGATGTTGTGCATATCAGAAGTGAGGCGCTGTACGTCTTCCACCGTGATTTCATCCTCTGAAGGGGGCCTCATGATGCTGCCATGCATGATCTTGCTGTGGATATGCTGACCGGCAATGCCCACAATAACTTCGGCAATATCCACTTCTGCCATATTGGAACACTCCTCCACGGCTTTTTCAATGGCAGTAATGGTTTTTTCAATATTGGTCACTATACCACGCTCCACTCCGTCTGAAACGGACTTGCCCATGCCTAGCACTTCCAGTTTCCCGAATTCATTTTTTCGTCCGATGATGGCGCAGATTTTGG
>Ga0315907_10004131_pt1 | contig 16527 bp, 14 predicted proteins | sample LakEriMetagenome_3_FD_203525 | JGI IMG/M metagenome (GOLD analysis project Ga0315907, IMG submission 203525) | Freshwater fungal communities from buoy surface, Lake Erie, Ohio, United States - Buoy 12 MA123 | ecosystem: Environmental > Aquatic > Freshwater > Lake > Lake biofilm | place: USA... | reverse complement strand
TAACCGATGCACCGATGCGAGGAATAACCGCATGAACATTGGTGATTTCTTCACCCTTGTAGATGACTTTCGGTTTTTTTTTCTCGATGACAAGATTGCATTCAGATGATCAAGTACGCGCATGTTGTGTCCGTGCTGCTCGCCTGCTTCAACAAGACGGCGTGTACTGTATAGCTTCGGGTCGCGTGAGAGAATAACGATGTTCATGCAGAGGAAAGTTGTGCCGAAGGTAACGCCCGGCCTTGTTAGTGTGGTGTTAAAGATGTATGAAAATTATGCGAATAGAGAATAATAGGCTTGAAGATGTCGCGGGTCGTTGGCATGTGCTCGTCCGTACGCTTTTGCACCATTGCTCCAATCGTTGTATTCGATTTGATTCATGCGATGGCACTGGCTGAGAATAGCGGAAAACGATTTTTCTTCCAAGGGTAAATCCCATCCGGCGTGTGCTGATTCTAACTGACGCCATGGAGTTCGGTCACTAATGATTACCGGTTTGCCGTGTTGCAATGCTTCAGCGATGGCATGACCGAAATTTTCGCCCCATGTTGCCATATAGAAGAAATGCGCATTTTGCAATACGGTCGGAATTTCTTGCGGGTCAATCTCTCCCGGAAACGAAATGCTAGCACCTTCTATTTCTGCCGCAAGCTGTTTGCACTCGTTGAGGTATGGTTCATCTTGTTGTGTTCCGAAAAAAACACATTCAAGGCCCGATTTTATGTCAGCTGATTTTAAGAATCGAATGGCCTCTCGAATTCCTTTTTCTGCGCTAATGCGAGCAATACTTACAAGCTTAATACTGCCTGTTTTCTTTTCAGTAATGACATGAGGTTGCTCCACAATCGATGCCAGGTTAGGGGCGATAAATACCTGGCTGAATTGACCATAATGGCGCTTTATTTCTTGCTCTTCCTGCTCGTTGGTAGCATGCCAGCGTATGTTGTTAAACCAACCTAGCAGCTTAGAAACGAATAAAAAGATTTTTTTCTTTTTTGACTTAATGGACAGTGCGCCGGCTTTGAGCATACCTCGCGGAGCTAATACACAGCGTTCGGTTAAACCCATGGAGCGAGCGGTGCGCAAAGGCAGCAAGGTAAAGGTGGGGGAGAAAAGCGAGTTGAAGTAGATGTAATCGAACGAATGCTCTCGGAGAATTCGCTTAAGGAATGGAACGTTTATCTCTTTCTGATCCACATAACAGACCTGAACGTTATTTCGGTGCTTTGTCCAATTGCCTCGTGCAATTCCTTCATATGGCTGGCTGCTATGATGATCGGTAATGCGGGTCACAATCCAAAAATCGAAATCGAGACTATGCACCAGGTTAGCAAGCGAACGTATGGGTCCGCCGGCTTTGTAACCGGGCAAAAACCAATCGCTGAACACAAGTATTTTTTTTCTAGTGTGCATCGTGTTGTTTTACCCAATGTCCTAGTACAACCAATGGCCAGATACGCGACCAGGTAATGCGCTTGTCGCCTGCTAAAAAACGTTTCCACAACAACATCACTTCATCATGTCTGAGCACTTCTACTTGCTGCAATGCATGCAGTTGCTCTTCGCAAAATGACTTCAATTCATGACGCATCCAAACGGCCCACGGAAATGTGAATCCCATTTTAGGTCGGTCAATTATTTCGCGAGGGATTAAATCGCCAACCGATGCTGTGAGAAGCTCTTTGGGTGTATGCGGGAATTTATGCTTGTCACTTACCCCGAGCACAAACTCAATGAGTCTGTGATCCAAAAAAGGTACTCGAATTTCTAAGGCATGGGCCATGCTCATTTGATCGGCATCACGCAGCAGCACATTCTGCATGTAAGTGGAAATTTCCAGCACACTCACTTTGGAGAGTGTCGGCATGCGCGTGCCGCTCACGGCATGCGCCAGAAGTTCAACACAATTGCTTTCTATCGGTTTCAATTTGAGAAGTCGGTTAACTTCACTTTCGTAGAGTACTTGACGAGTGAGCGGATAGAAATGTGCTAAATCAACTCGTTCTTGTGCTAATGCGGCTGCTATCTTTTCAGAAGCTGCTGAAGGTTTTACTGCGCGCATCAGAGCGCCCATATTTTTGCGAATGGCTAGAGGTAAGCTATTCAGCCACTGCTTGGTTTCGAGAGCTTTCATGCGCTGAAACACATCGTAGCCCGCGAATACTTCATCACCTCCTAGACCGCTCAATGCCATCTTTACGCCGGCATCGCGTGTTGCTTTCGAAACCACATAGGTGTTGGGGCCATCACCACTGGGGTGATCCATGGCCTGCAGGGCCTCCGGTACCATGCGAAGGAAATGATCAGCGCTCAGTTGAATAGCCGTATGCTTCGTCTTGAATCGTTGAGCAATTAATTCTGAGTAAGGGCTTTCATCGTAAGCTTGTTCGTTGAACGTAATCGAAAAGGTGTTGACCGGATGCGCCGATATGCGACTCATAAGACCCACAACAATACTGGAATCAATGCCGCCCGACAGAAACGCCCCAAATGGAACATCAGCGCGCATGCGTAGTTCAACACTCGATTGAAGGAGTTCGTTGACACGCTTGTGTATACTTTCTTTAGGTTCTGAACCATCTAGTCGAACACGACTGTCGGTTAAATCCCACCAGCGCTCGGTGTTTATACCCTTTGAATGGATAATCATACGATGTCCGGGCATGAGCATATGAACGCCTTCTATAATCGTGTTGGGGGCGTGCACTGTCTGATACCTCAAGTAGTCGGCAGCGGCATTTGCATCGATGCGACGCTCAACCCAGCCGGTTGAAAGTATGGCGCGCAGTTCAGACGCAAAAATGAAACCGTGTTCCGTCTCTGCGTAATAAAGCGGCTTTACACCTAAGCGGTCGCGTGCAATGAGAAGTTGCTCCTGCTTTTCATCCCAAAGAGCAAAGGCGAACATGCCAAAAAAGTGTTCTACGCAATCGATACCCCATCTTTTGTACGCTGCAAGAATGACTTCCGTGTCTGTTTGCGTTTTGAACGTATGGGTATTTTCAAGTTCTTTTCTAAGTTCAATATAGTTGTATATCTCGCCGTTGAAAACGACAACGAGATTTTCCTCATCCGATTGAAAGGGTTGGTTTCCCGCGGGGGAAGTATCAATAATGGAAAGTCTTCGATGGCCCAGCACACAGAATGCATGAGACCAAATTCCTTCTGCGTCAGGACCACGGTGGGCAATATGCCGGTTCATGATGCGAATTTTCTCTTCGCATTCTTCTTGATTTTTGAAACGAGCTATTCCGGTTATGCCGCACATGAAAGTATAGTTGCGGTTGGAAAGGTAAGAGGGGAATGGAGCTTGTCAATCATCCGAAGTGCAATCAACTTGCTAGTGCATCATGCTTGCAATGCTTTGTGCCCATGTGGAAGGGGTTATTTTTTCGGCGAGAAGGCGGCTTCGATTCCCCATGTGGTGCAATATTTCAGGGCTTTGCGACAACATTTTTCGGAGGGATTTCTCTAGTTCGTTTCTGTCGCCGGATTGAAAGACATAGCCATTTTTTCCCTCCTCCAAGAAGGCTTCTGCTGCACCTACTGAGTTAGAAAGGATAAGCGGGTAACCGGCCGCAGCAAATTCGTGGACCACCACCCCCCAAGGTTCAAACGTGCTGGGAAGCACGAAGGCGTTTCCGGTTTTCATAAAGGCAAGTAGGTCGTCTGGTTGCATAAAACCATGATGCACGATATGGGGTGATTGCAATCGTTCATCCCACAGCGGTCCGGTGCCAATGCAATGAAGTTCCCAGTTGGGAAATTCTTTTTCTGCAAGTGCATGAAAAATCCGGAAAAGAGGAAAAGCGAATTTTTCCGTTGAATAGCGACCCGCATAGATGAGCCTGTTTTTGCTTTGTTGCTGCAACGCAACACCGGAAAACTTCGCAACATTGCAGGAGTATGCCCCGCGGATAATTTGCTCATTCCTAAAGCCAAGTTTCAATGCAAAAGATGCTTGTGGAGTGCCGGGCACAAAAGCGAACTCAAATAGAGGTCGAATGAACATACGGCCATAAAGAGTCGATAATTGTTGTTTGAGAGAACCGCTCCAAGCATTGTCGAAACCAAGCAGAGCAGGGCAATTTCGATGCTTTAAAGCATGCAGATAACCTTTGTCGAACCAGCCACCGGTGAAGATTAACTGGTAGTGATTTGCCGCTACCATTCGCTTTAAATCTTGATCGGAAGTGCTGGCACGCGAAAGGATGGTAATGCGGTCTGAATGTCTGAATTCGAAAGGTGCATCTGCGTGCACCGGATAAGCGACAACATCGGCTTGCGTATCGTGTTTCAAACACAACTCATCCAGACAGTCGATAAAGTAACCGGCTAATTCTTTATAAAGAACAAGAATTCTTTTCATCTTCGCTGCAAATTAAGGGCGGACAATGACGATTCAAAAGTATGAAGATTGGATGCGGCCTCAAGTAGTTGCTCTTTTCGACATGGAGTACGCTACAGGAACGGCACAGTTCGACACGTTGTTTGTGAAGTTTTACGAGCAGGAGTTTCAGAGCAAGATGTGCATACGTATTGTGGCCACTGACGGCGAGCGTGTAGCCGGATTCCAATCATTCTTTTATTGGCCCGTTCGGATAAATGGGCGGGAGGTTCGTTCGTATCAAAGCGGAAACTCTTTAGTCCATCCTGATTATAGAGGGAAGGGTCTTTTTGGCAAAATGCTGAATTACATACACGAACCCGGCAATGGATTTAACGCTGAGTTGCTTATCGGTTTTCCGGTAGAAGCATCCTATAATTCCTTCATACGCAATGGGTGGAAGAATCCATTCAACCTGCAGTGGTATGTTAAACCGATGAATCCCATACTCTCGTTGTTTTCATCGCCTGAATTACAATTGCGCAAGGCATGGGGAAATCGGTCGGCCGATAATTTCAATTCAGATGTCTCTGTGGTAAATGTGGCGCAGCGCGCTGATTTCGATAGTTACCGTTTCGCCTACGAAACGGGCGATTTTTATCGATACATCTATGAGAAGGAGGGGAAGAGAGCTTTCTTCGAGTTGAAAGCCCAACGTCGCAAGCGTATCATTCGAGAACTGGTAGTTGGTAAATTTCTGACAACGCATGCAGATGATGAATTTATACGGGGTGCGATACGTAGCTTGATTAGAGAAGTCAGGAGAAGAGCGAACTTTACTTTGATTTCTTTTGCAGTTAATCACGAATCACGAGCGCTAACAGTGGCTCTAAGTGAGTTGGGATTAAGGGCAATTGAGAAGAGGATTTATTTTATAGCCAAGGGCCCCTTGGCCGATCAAGTGACCGATTGGAGCAATTGGTGGATGTTTCGCGGCGATATCGACACATGGTGATGAAACAACGCATCTTACAAATAATCAAATCATTTCTTGGCTCTGCCGAGTACATCCTTCGTCCGTGGAGATATTCCGATGATGAATTGCTTGTATTGTGCATGCACTCGACGCCACACGATAGAAAAGCGGAATTTCAAGCCTTGTTAGATTTCATTTTCAAGCATTTCAGACCACTAAACCCAAGTCAGTTGAAGGATTATTTCCATGGAAAGTTGAAGGAAGGTCCTTATGTACTATTCACGTTTGATGATGGGTTGAAGAATAATTTGATGGCAGCGGAATTATTGGAATCGCGTGATGTGCGCGCCATTTTTTTTATTGTGCCCGATTTTATAGAGGCTTCCCATAAAGAGACTTACTATCGTACCCATATTCGTTCATCCATTGATGCGACCGTTGATCATGAGCCGGCTGATTTTACTCCGATGAGTGTAACAGAGCTTAAGCGGTTATTAAGCCATGGACATTTCATTGAATCGCACACGATGTCTCATTTACTGCGAAGTACAAGTGAAAAAGACGCAGTTGAACGCGAAGTGTCATCGAGTAAGAATTGGATTTTAGAGAAACTAGCGAATCAGGCTTCCATATTTTGCTCACCTATTCAAACAAATTTTTCGGTGAATGGGGAAGCAAAGCGAATGATAGCCAGCGAGTACGAATTTCATTTCACGACCTTTCCGGGATTGCATTCAGATCATCGAAATGCTCAGCTCGTGCTTCGTCGGAATATTGAAGTGCACTGGCCGTTGGGTCAGATTAAGTATGCCCTGGGTAAAGCTGACCTTCGGAGGTGGAAGGGCGAAATTGAGCGCTTTCAGCAGCTTTGACTTCAGCTCGTTTGACAGCCATGGCGGCTTTGTTTTGAACGGAGAGATAGTAATGCAGCCAGAGGAACAGCGGGAAACCATTTAGGAAGTAATGGCCTTGCCGAATCAGATAAATCAGGATGATAATGGCCAGACCATTCGACATAACCCAGGTTTCATCATCTATAGCTCTAGGTTTTAATATCCAGCTACGGAAGAGGAGTAAAATCATAACTCCTAGGCCATAAATGCCTGTTTCTGATGTAAGGCGCAGAAACATGGAGTTAGCATCCATCTTATTAAAGTCGATTTGTACAGCACCTTCCTCCTGTGTGAGGGTATATTTATCAAACGCTGTGGGGTGGCCTCCTAAGCCGGTACCGAATATGGGATGCCGTTTGAAGTTTTCCCAGGCAACGTGAGAGTTGTTATACAATACGAAGCTACTTCCGTGGATGTCATAGTCGTAAATGTTGGCAGTGGTATAAATCTCAATCGTTCCATCCCAACGATCACGAAATTCCGGAACATTTTTGTAAGAGTAGTTGATGGTTACTATGAGAAGCGGCATGAATATAAGCGCGTACCGCACTGTACCTAGGTTAATGAGTAGTAAAATGATGGTGAAGAAAATAGCCAGAATTCCCAAACTGGAGTACGTTAAAGGATAAACAAGGGCAATAATGATACTTTGAGTTTTGGAGATGAAAAGGGGTTTTCTTTGAAAGAGGTTGAAGATTGAGGTAAAAAAGGCAGGTGAAATCGTAGCGGCAAAATAGGCTGGCTCGGAAAACACGGAGCTCATTCGAATTCCTAATCCACCAAAACTAGGGTTCCATTTGTTGAATATCCATAGGTAGTTATAGCCGGGTTTAAAACCGACAAAATAGGAGAGCAGCTGAAATAATCCGATGAGGGTTACTACGTAGGCAGAAATCAGATAGAGCCTGAATAACTCCTTTAGATCGAAGTCATAACTCTGTACGACGTAGTGGTAGAATAGACAGGAAGAGAAAAAGCCTATGAAAATTTTAAAGAATTGTTGAAAATTGTTTTCTCCGATTAGACAGAAGAGAATTCCGGAGAAGAACAAAGGCATAAAAACCAATACAGGCCATTTCGGCAAACCGAATTTAACAAAGAAGAAAGGCATGTAAAGGACGAAAATGAAGTACGCCAGATAGAATTCAAATGGAACCTTGAAGAACACGTATGAAAACGCGTAAAGGCTTGCGAAAATGAGAAATATGGAGAACTTCCTAAACATGTTTTAAACTCGGGCATCTTCGCCGCTTATTACGGTGGTGAAGGTACGCTTCTTTCGTATAAATGGCGCTTCAAGAAAATGATAGCTTAACGCAGACACTCCTATTGTCAGAGGAATCGAAAGTACATAGAGCAGCACAGAATGCCATGCCTCAAGGCGTAATGGGAATTTTATCCAAAAGTCCAGCACATGGAATACGAGCGCGATGCACACCAGATGATACATGTATATGCCATAGGATATTTTACCCAGATAATCGAGAATAGAACTCTGAAGTCGATAGCGGCAATCGTTATTAGTAGCGACATTCAGAATAATCACCAAGAATGGAATACTGAAAAATAGATAGAGGGCAGTGTATACCTGCACAGGGGTGACCAGAACAATGATCGGTATGGATAAAATGGCGAGCCATTGAATAGAAGGTAAGTAGATGAAATTCAGAATTCGTCTGTGTCCATAAAACACCCACGCGGCTCCTATCCCCCCTATTGCCATTGCCTCGAATTTTAATGACCCAATGAATCGCTTGTAACTTTCAACCGGAGAGAAAATCATAAGATCTGGATCGGGGGGGGGCTCGGGAAAAAAGATTTTAATGAAAATAAAGGAAAGCAGCTTGAACGAAATGAGCCCAATTAAAAAGATCCACAAGGTGCGCATCGGTTTCTTGCTGAATTTTAAAAGCACCGGCCAAAAAAGATAAAACTGCTCTTCAACTCCGATGCTCCACAAATGCCCAAGGTTGGGTACACCCTCCATAACTAAGGCAAAACTCAAATTGGGCAGAAGGAATAAAAAAGAAACCAGGTTAATTACATAGTGTTCGAAAAATTCGTCTTCCTGAGAAATAACTTCAAAAAAAGGAATATGGTGCAGAACAAAGAATCCAAGAAAGACGAGGAAGTAATAAAGTGGCCAAATGCGAAGAATCCTACGCATGTAAAACTTCTTGACGGAAACGTCATGGCTAACTCGCTTTTCTTCCAGGATTAGATACGTTATCAGGAAGCCACTGAGCACAAAGAAGAAAATAACCCCCATGTAGCCTCCAAAAGTCACGAATGGACTCAGCCAATGAATCGGTTCAGGAGGGCCATCTCGCAGTATCGAGGTCAGGGCGTTTCCATGAATCCAAGAGTCAATTTTCAGCCAAAACCGATCGCCATGGAGCATCACTTTCTTGGTAAACTCCACATGGGTTACCAATACCGCCATCGCTGCAAAGAATCGCAGAGCATTGAGACCGGGAAAGTAGGTTTTAGAGATTGACATAAGGCTTGGCTAAATTAAGCTCAATGACCATACTCAGTTATGCACTTTACGGTTCGTTCTGCGATTTTATCCCAAGTAAATGAGGTAATTTTATGTAAGGACGCTTGGCGCTTTTGGTAGAGCTCATTTGGTGTCATGGATTGAATCGAGGAAATAGAATGTGCCAATACACTTGAATTGCCCGGTTCAATCAGCCAGCCGTTGTCTTCATTGACGATGGATTCAACGGCGCCAACGGGTGTCGCAAGCACAGCCAGACCTCTGGCCATTGCTTCCATTATCACGTTGGGCATACCTTCGGAATAGGATGGAGTAACTAAAACCTGACAGCCGTCGAGAATCGATTTGATTTGCGCTGACTCTCGCAAAGCACCATGATAGGTAATGTTTTTTCGTTGTAGTTGAGCACTCGCCGGAATGGGTCCGATAAAGTGAAAATGGTATCCATGTTCGGGCAGTGTTTTTAATGCCTCATGGATTTCCTGAATGCCTTTACGACGTTCATTTCGTCCGATGAAACAAAAATGAACCTCCCCATGATGAACTAACGGCTGACTGCCGGATATCCATTCCGGGTCAATACCTGTGGCAATTTCTATAATGTTTTTAGGCGACACCCCGAGCGATTCAATGAGCTTTGTGATTTTTCCCCCGTAAGAAAACACAACATCGGCATGTAAATTCATCCAACGCACGGGCTTCGACAGAAGCAAATTCTCAAGCCTCATCTTGAAACTGGCAGGTGGCTGAAACATTTCATATCCATGAAACTTAATACCCACCGGTGGAATGTTGGTTCCTCGTTTTTTTTGTTCGAGAAAATACCAGCCAGTGAACCCCTTAGCATAAATGAAATCAAATTCCTGTAATCGCGATTGAATCCTCTTGTAAATCATGCGCGAGAAGAGGTAGGATTCTTTTAGGTAATGTCCCGGATACCAGGAGGGAGCAGGGAAGCGAAGACAGATGGTCTCTAGGTTAGCCATGGCTTCTTCGCCGAATGCTTGCACAATCTCATCCCGTTCGGGCAACTTGTTTTTTCCTGTGACGCAATGAAAAAGAGTGACCTTATGACCCTGCAAAGCAAGCTGTCTCGCAAGGTTGTAACTATGCTTTTGCATGCCGCCAATAACAAAGGGCGTAATACCGTCGGTGAGTAACAGAATCTTCATTCGCAGGCATTTAAAATTTGCTTAGCTACGCTGCGCCAAGTGAATTGCGCAATTATCTTTTCATGAAAGGTTTGAGCCATTTTCGAAGCGTCTTGTGGGTTGTTTAAAATAAGGCGAATCGCTTTTTCCAAGGCTTCTGTGCTATCCTCAATGAGCAGTCCATCTATGCCGTGCGTCATCACATCCCGCACAGGAATAACGTTTGGAGCTACAATTACTTTTTGCATGGCTCCGTATTCAAAAATCTTTACAGGAGATCCATACCAATTACTGCGGGCCATAACCGTTATATTCATTAAAGCGATATAATGATAAACCTCTGAATGAGGCACGTTACCTGTAAATGTGATCTTATCATTTAGTAATAAATCGTTCGCTTGTCTTTTAAGTTGTGGCAGCACTTCACCATCACCTACGATAAGCATACGCACTCGTGGAAAATCGCGTGCGATCAAAGCAAAGGCATCAATCATTCTGTCTACTCCGTGATACGGGAAAATAGAGCCTACAAAACCTATTACCGAGTTTGCCTCTTCAAGTTGTAATTTGTCTCGAAGCTCAGTAATGTTCTTTGTCTCGGTAGGCAGGTTTTCAAGATTAACTGCGTTGGGAATAACGATAATCTTACTTTTTTCAGCTTCCGTCTTGGAGATTAGATAGTTTTTCATTGCGCTGGAAACAACAATGACCCTGTGCGCTCCACGCACTTGCATTTTTTCATTTCGGTTGCCCAAAAAGTTGAGCAGACTCGATCCTTGCATCTTGATTTTTTCTTCCGGATAAGGGGCATTCATTTCAACGATATAACGCAATCCTGTTTTCCGGCAAGCACGCAAACCGGCGAGCATGCCATAACAGCTTCTTTCGTAAACGACATCAGGTTTGTGTTGATCGATTGCCTTCAAAAGTTGTTTCTCCATGCGCAGGTCAGAACGAATCATGGATGCATCGCGAAGGGTTTCCCAAACGATACTTGGTACTGCTTTTTTCCAGCTATGTTTTTTGAACGTGATCCTTTCTGCTCTCTCAAGCTTTTCCCCGCCTGCAATCAACTTTATCACGTCGTGCCCTTCTTTTTCAAGGGCCGATATTACCTCTCGAATATGAGTTCCCGGACCGCTGGGAGCAGCCATGTTTATATGCGGGTGGGGACTGAAGTATAGAATTTTCAAGGGAGTAATTTCAGTAGTTCTTCGCATCGTGTTTGAAGCTCGAATGCCTCTAGATGGAATGAGTTGTTAAAGTCATTTTTTTCAAAGCCGCCACTCAATAAGTTCATAAGGTTTTGATCTGAGCTACCCGCATGAACACCTAACTTATTTGTTTCAACAAATCGGGTTAATTCACCCGGAGGTGAAACCACTAATAAGGGTTTTCTGCAACGCAGGTATTCAAAAAACTTTGTTGTCAGTTCGTCTTTCTTTCGGTCAGAAAGAACCAAAAGGCAAATGTCTGATTGAGCTATTTTATCGAAAACGGCACGCCCTATTGGTTTATGGATATGGACGAATGGGCATTTTATAAGAAAGTCAGGAGCCGTTGCACCGGTGTATAGCTCTATCATTATTTTTTTTGAATCAACTCCTCTAGCTTGTTCAAGTTCCTCAATACGACTGATGAGCTGTTGCCAATTGTTTTCGGATGATGCATAAATATCACCGGCATAAATGATTCTAATTTCATCACTGCTTTTCGTTGGAGGTCGTAAGTCGTTGAAATCGGACTCATCGAAGAAGTGCGGCAGTGTGCTGAATTTCGGTTGATGTTTGACATGAGAGCTGCTCCAGATTTTGAGCTCATCTGTGAGATATGGATAGGGAGTAGTGACAATGTCGCAGTGCTGAAAAACGAATTTCTGTTTTTCGATTTCAGCTGCCTTGCGTTTTTCAGATAACCCCAACATTCCGTAGTTCACAGCGTTTATCCATGGGTCGCGATAGTCAACTAAAATTGGTATATCAGGAAAGTGCTGTTTAAGTTCAGCGGCATATACGAGCAAGTTCCAGGGAGCTCCGGTAGCAATTATCGCACTAATATCAAATTGAGATAAAATCCCTAAACACGCGGGTGTCATGCTACGGTTCCAGTCAATGGATTGATCATAGATAGTTCCATTAGATGTCAATTCTAGTTTTTTCTTGTAAAAGCGATAGAGAATTTTCCCCCACAGGGTTGATTTCGGATGCGAAAAAGCAATTGGATATGTCCTGGGCAAAGAATGAACCCGAATATTCGGGTGAATTGTATCTGCAGACCAAGCGGAAGGCTGCGTGCCCTCTATGGTATTCGCCTTAACCACATGAACAATCATTCCCGAGCGGGCCATAGCTTTTGCGAGTTTACCCCATCTTCTGCCGCCGATACCGTCGTTGGGTGGAAAATCGAAATTGATGAGTATGACTTCACGGTTATTCATATTATGGCTCGGCATATTGAGTATGCAAAAATCCGTTTAGCCCGGTTTCTTCGAAAAATGCGGTATCAGAAAGATCCAGATATTGATTTAGCAACGCGCTTAATTTGTTGTAATCGTCGAAGCAGATATTGTTAATCGGATTTTCGGGCAACGGAAATTTTCGTATCGCATTGTTGCTGATGAGAATTTTGAATCCACAGTATAGTCGCTCGAAAACAACTGCGCTGAAGGCGCAAATAGCAATATTTACCTCATGAAAGTGCATCGAGGTGCCGTCCTTGTGTTCGAAAATTTCAAAGCGGGCTCCGGCGAGATGCTCCGCATAGTAGCTTTTGGCTTTTTCAATATTCGTCGGCGCTAGTTCTTTGGGGTGTGGAAAAATCAAAATCTTAATTTCCGGATGCTGCTCCTGGTAGGTTCGCAGGTAGGTTAAAATCTTGACCTCTTCTTTGCCGATGTTATATCCGTAGTCCACGTCATTATTGGCTTTTCGCAACCACTCTCCATGTGAATAGAAGCCAATACAATTCCGCTCTACATGAGGTCGGTTGGGAGAATAAGTGGGGAAGAAGACATAGGCTTTTTCCGGCGGCCAGTGTACAATTTGCGTGAAGTAAATCTCATGGCGCATTCTTTCAATCTCGTCGAGTTGATATGGATTACTGAGGACAATTTGATCCGTCAAGGTTTTCATGTGGTGAGTAACCAGCGGATTCGAGGATGGAATTTTACAAACGGTTACTTTCTTTTTTTTGAGGAGCAAATACAAGAGGTTACTATCGTTTTCATACGGTACGAAGTCGTAAACAATGTTGACATTGGTTCTCTTGACGAGATAGAGTATCAGAGAAATTTCAACGGCAGTGCTGATTATAAGCGCATGGTTTGACTTTTTGGATCGGAACACACATTCGATTGCTTTCCAGGTGCCAAACAGAAGAAACGTCAGTAAATAGAAAACACTGCCATTGTGCAGGGAGATACTATCCTTTGCAATGTAAAGTGGCTCCTTCACTTTGGCAGATCGCTTCACATATTGTGTTGCATGCCGGTTGAGTTTTTCTGTTCCGCTTATGATTATGCAATCATAGGTGCACTGCGGCTGAATGATTTTTTGAGTGTTGTAAATACGTGTCAGGGTTCTTTTCAAAACACGAAAGCCAAGCCAGGGATCGCGATCCGTGGTTGCAGGCAATTTATAGGAGCGATTCTCGTGAAGGCATTCAAGAGCAATCTGTGCAGGGTATTCATTGCACGCGTTTTTTGCAGACGCCCAGCGAGCATAATGATAAATAACACCTATTAATTCTCGGGTCATCGGTAAGCGTGCGTTGTAATAAATGCGGGCTAATTAATGCTCAGCGAAAGTAAAACAAGAAAGGTTGAATGGACTCCTCAAGTCGGAACAGTCAGTCAAGATTTCTTTATGATTTGCGGAAAACGAGCGTAAACAAATCATATAGATGGGGCCTGTTGGCCGCAAACCACTCCTTTTGAGCGCCCTTGGTTTCACCGCGTTTGGCTATGTGCTTGCGCAGTTTATTGAGTTCGGTCGGAATTTGAGGTATCGATTTGTATCCCGGTATACTTACAACCTCATCCAAGGTATAACCATGTCTGGCAAATAATTTTACCAAGGTTTCTTTGGTGAAATAGAACGTATGCTGACTATGTATGTAATACCAATATTTCTTGAACAAACGATGTCCCAGTGAATCGGTATCCATCGTTGTTATAATGGCAACATCACCGGATGATTGCAGCTCAGAAATGAGCTTTATTTCTTCCAGTGGATTAAGTAAATGTTCGATAACATCGATCATGGTGATGATGTTGAACTTCTTTACGTGAACTGACTCAGCCAACTGTTTGAGGCTGGTTAATTCGCCTTGATGAATGCAATCGCATCCTGATTTTCTGGCTGCTTCGACGCATTTTTTGTTGTATTCCAACCCGTATGCTTTTAAACCAAGTTGATTCATGAGCATTGGAAGAACCCCGTATCGAGTTCCAATGTCAACTGCATTCAAATCAGCACCGGATGCGTTCTTTAGATGCTTGCGGATTAAATCAAGGATGAGTCCGAATTTATGCGTGTCGAGTAGCTTCTTGTAGTCAATATGTTCGGGAATAATAGACTCCGGATATACATACTTCATGGCTTCCGGCGTAATACAGGGGTTTTGGTATATCAAACCGCATGAGTTGCACTGAACGATTTTCAGACCAATTTCTAACCCTCCATCCCAAGAAAAAGTAGTGAATGTTTCCCTGTTGTAATAGCCCGGCGGGAAATCATAAATAATATGAGTGTTATCGGTGCCGCAGAGCTCACAATTTCTGCTCGTTTGCAAGTGCTGTGTCTTCATGTTTCAATCTTCTTTATGCTCTTGCGGCCGGTAAATTTGTTCAATAATTTGATCGTATGAGTAGAACTGCAATAAAATGCGCTCTACAAACTCTCTGAATGCTCCTTCGCCGCCTTTGCGTGTGGTCACGATATCGCACATGTTTTTCATGTAATCGATACCATTTGCAGGGGTTCCCTTAATGGCTACGTTGCGCATCAGCTCGATATCATTGATGTCGTCTCCAATGAATGCTACTTCATCAAATGACATGGAATGACTGGATAGAAACTGAGACATGATTTCCAGTTTGTTTCCCACTCCTTGAAAAACATGAAGGACTTTTAATTTTTCGCAACGCCGAGAAACAATGTTGTTTGATTCTCCTGTGATTACCACCACTTGAATTCCAAACGCTTTGCACATTGCTACGCCCCATCCGTCAGAAGTGGAGAATTTTTTGAATTCATTATGGAAGTTGTCATAATACATCCCACCATCGGTCCAAACGCCATCGATATCGGTAACAACAACTTTGGGTAGCTTCATAGTCCGGTTGAAAGTGTATCAGTGATTGATATGAATAGAAGTTCTACTGCTTTAATTTACAAGGCTCGGATAAATAATTTCATTCGCAGGAATATCCTGTTTAGCCTGTTTGCCAATGAGTGTGCTGCGATCGGCCCATAATATTCCATCACCGGGTGACAGCATATGCAAATCAGACTCAAGGATCGTTTCACCCTTTGCGATAGCTCGTTTCGACGCGATAGAACGTTCGAGTTTCACCTTAGAGCTAGCAACGCTCGGGTCAATGAAAATATCTTCTACACCCATGGAAAGCTCCAATACACGAATGTCGCGAACCATTTTATTCATGCCGTCAGGCCCCAGTGATCCTGACTGGTCGGTTCCCTTCATGCGACGATCGAGTGTGATATGTTTTTCAATGATAGAGGCACCAAGTGCTGCCGCCGCGATAGGCGCAGAGATACCTATCGTGTGATCGGAGTATCCGATTTGAAAATCTCCAAAATGTTTTTTCAAATACGAAATACTGAGCAAATTGGTGTTGCGAGGTTCTGTTGGATATTGAGATACACAATGCAGAATAGACACGTCCTTGTGGTGCTTCGTGATAATTTCGAGTGCATTGTTTATTTCACGTAAGCCGCCCATACCGGTTGAAAGAATAATCGGAATTTTCGTTTCGGCTAATGCTTCGAGCAAAGGAAGGTTGGTAAGGTCGCGACTTGCTACTTTCAGTTTGTCAGGACTAAATAATTTCAGCATCGACAGGCAGTCGATAGCGCAGAGTGTTTCAACAAAATCAAGGTTCAGTGATTTTGCGTAGAGGTAACACTCGTAGTGTTCCTCATTGGACAGCTCCAGAAACTCACGGTGTTCACCATATGTTTTTCCGAACGAATGCGGAGAGTCATAAGGCTTCGCCATCATCGACGCCGAAAGTTCGCTGGCCAAATCGCGCTTGGTCATTTTTACGGCATTCATCGGCTTCAAGTCCAGATTGAAAAGGCCTTCATGAACAGGCCTTGCAGCAGCATCTATAATGAGTTTGGCTATATCGACAGAGCCATTATGGTTTTGTCCGATTTCACCGATTATGTAAATCATAGCTCGAGTGTTTCTTTGTGTTTGTATTCAGATGTTTCCAGAAATTTCAAATAGTCGAATAATTTCATGGTAACTCCATTCGGTAATTTAAGCGTTTTTTCGACATCTACAATGTGGTCCTTCGTAATGTGTCGGAGAATGTCCGCCAAAGTAATTTTTTCAAACTCGGATACATCTATGCTATTCAATAACCGCAAAGCATAGTCGTAGTCTTCTTGATAATCGATACTTAAATTGACCACAGAGGCGTAATCTTTATC